>Ga0209075_1004352_pt1 | contig 11389 bp, 13 predicted proteins | sample Stecom2011_FD_187523 | JGI IMG/M metagenome (GOLD analysis project Ga0209075, IMG submission 187523) | Agricultural soil microbial communities from Utah to study Nitrogen management - Steer compost 2011 (SPAdes) (version 2) | ecosystem: Environmental > Terrestrial > Soil > Agricultural land...
CCTTGCTCCAATCTTTTATAATAAAGCACAAAACCGCCACGCTCCCAATGCAACAACTTTAAATGTGTTCTTTTTTTATTGAGAAAAACAAAGACATCGCCGCTAGTAGGCTCTTTTCCCAGTTCATTTCGTACTAAACCGCTAAGTCCGTTAAAGCTTTTGCGCATATCACACGGACTTGCATAAAAATAAAAAGTGAGCGAAGAATTAAGTGAGAACATCAGAATGCTTTAATCAGTTCTGTAATTACATCCAAATCAGAAGCTGGTAGTTGAAGTCGCACACCATTGGGATATATGAGTTCTACAGGAACTGAAGTAATTTTAGAATCTGTAGTGATTTTTATAAATCCTGTTTTATTCTGGTCTCTTTTCTTCCGAATCCAATAATAAAATCTGGAGGGTGAAATTCCTTTTCCCTCACAAAACAATTTTGCTGATAGTCCGCTTTGATGATACTCCTCCACCAAAGCAAACATTTTTTCTTGTAGGCTCATCTTTAATCTTATTTTTAAACAAAACTAAAAAGAGACTTGCAACGCGGCAATATGCGGTTGGTGGGGTGGATACAAATAATCTGAAATAACTAGAAATGGTTTGTGTCCAAATACTTCTTCGTTTCTATCTTGAGGACCGCTTCCTGAGATTAAGATCACTACTGGATAAACCCCTTCTTTGGAGGGTAAAGTTAAGGTTCCTGCTAGGGAAACTTTTGCTTCGGTATTTTGAAATATCACATCTTCTGAATAATACGGATAAGGCTTTGTAGGTTCTTGTGGTCTTTGTGCTTCTTCTTTTTGAATTTCTTCTCTAAACAAATCAAGAGGAATTTCTAAACCTCCCTGTTTAAACGTGCCTACCACTGTATGGTCTTCCTCCAAAGTTCCTGTATACTGAATAGTAGCACTTGGTATTTCTAGTTTTAAGAGCTTATCCTCGAAAGTCGCAGAAGTCATTGGAATTCCAAAAGCTCCTTGGTCTGGGCTGTCCATGGTTGCGCTATACACAGTATCTGTTTGCGCAAGGTTGAATACTATTCTTAATTGGGTTCCCTAAATTTTTAAGGTTCCATACCATTGGCCTGAGATGTCTTGCGCATGTATGGATAGACTTGTCAGCAATGCGAGTAATAATAGCGTGTTATTTCTCATAAGAAGTTAGTTTAAATGATGGATTAAAACTTTGGAAAGCACCTCAGCTAGTAAAATGGAAAGGATAAATAGAATAATAGGCTGTTTCCCTTTTGCATTGGATGCGACTTTGAAACCATTAAATAATAAAACTAGATACCAAACCAAAAACAGGATGCTAAGAAGTCCAAAACCAAGGACAATTAACAAACTAGAAGTTGTCACTTCACCAATCATCTCTGGATTAACCAACAGCATTACGTCGTCACTTGCTTTGCCGACTATCCCGTTTATATTACCAAAAGCTACCAAGTAATAAGGAATTCTAGCAACCATAGATGCGGTAAGGATATCGATTAGCCTTGTTTTTCTATTTATGTATTTGGCAGCTAAGAATAGAAATAACACCAAACAAAAAACATTGATTAGGTTATCTATTAAAACTTGATAGAACGGCGCACTAGAAACAACGTGCATATCCAAAACGCCATCAAATCTACTATGGAAGATAGATCCTAGAAAAGATCCGACTACGGTGAAAATAACTCCTACAAAGAGTAATGTTTTTTCTGAATATCTCTCGAAAGGTTTAAATAATACGGTTTTCATAGCTGCTATTTTTGAAGTTGGTTAATTTTCTCAATGATATCATCCAATCTATTTCTAACCGTTGGATAGCTCTTCCCTATCTTTTTTGCTATGTCCTTCAGACTGCCACTCAGCAAAAAGAACTCAAAGATAAAGTCTTGGTCCTCTGGAGATAGTTGCAATAAAATAGGAAGGGAATAATTGCCAGAAATAACCGTTTCGCAACTAGAACAAGATAGCTGACTCACGCTTAAGGCATTTTCACAACTCGGACAAACTACAGGTAGCTTTTTCATTTTTCAACTATTTGATTTATTTCAAAGCTAAAAATAAAATCAATATTAGCAAGCACAAAATCAATTAAGTTAAGTGAATACTTAATTTAATTTAAATACTAACTTTCTTTAATAAAGATTATTTAGTTTACATTCTGTGTCTCACACATAGAATTCTTTAGAAATAAACTCGAATAAGGTGTGCTTTTGGTATGTGGTGCTCTTTATGAAAATAGGGTCTGAATACTTTATTATTTAATTAAAGTACTCTTAAAAAAATAGAGCAGAAACTAGAGAAAATGTTACGTAGCACTTCGGTTTAAAAGTATTCTATAGGATTTAGATAAAACATTTTCCTCCACCCTTGTCGGTCCGTATCTATTCTCCATACGTAAGGGAATGGTGTTAAAATACTATAGTGTAAATGCGGGGGTTTTCCAGCTGCATTTCCTGTATCTCCTACCGTTCCAATGGTAGTACTTTTACTAACAAAAGATAAGGGACGGGATTTTATTTCGTTCAAATGCGCATAATAATGTAAACGCCACTTTGGTCCAAGCACTACAACAATGTTCCCACCCATAGGAATTTTCCCAGAATACAATACCAACCCAGAAGTAGCGGATTGAATTGGCGTTCCTTTTCTAGCGAAAACATCCACTCCTTTGTGCGTGACCGATTTTCCCCACGGATAGTACCAAAAAGACTCAGGATGGTAATCCGCTTTAGTAGCCCCACTAACAGGCATTTTTAAGTTCTGTGGCACTAAAAATCCTATAACCAACATGAACAACAATAGGATTAAAACTTTCTTTCTTTTTCTCAATTTTGATTTGGTTTAAAAGGTATTGTTCTCTATTTATCTACTTCAAAAGTTTGAAAATCACGAAGTACTTTTACTGATAAGCGTTTATTTTATTAAATCCCTTTCTTAAGCAACACTTTTGTCCGTGTACTTTTTAATTTTATTGAGTTCTTTTTCTTTCTTTTTTCCTTCTTCTTCTATGTCATAATCATTTTGGATACCGAGCCAAAATTTAGCGGAACTTCCAAAATACTTGCTCAATCGTAAAGCAGTATCGGCGGTTATTCTACGGTTTCCTTTTATAATTTGTGAGATTCTAGTCTGTGGTATATTTAAATCTTTTGAAAGTCTATAGGCAGTAATCTCTAGTGGCTCAAGGAACTCTTTGTTCAATATTTCTCCAGGGTGTATATTAGCTAATTTTTCCATTTTTTTAGTTTTAATGATACTCTATTATTTCCACTTCGCTTGCGATGCTTTTATTTCAAATTCGTTCTGTCTCTTTTGAATTTGAATTATAGGACAGTCAATTTCTTTCCAGGTTACGAACATAAAAGGTAAGCAGTTGATTTTAAATACGAAAACACAAACTAACCCAGCGAGCTTGCGAGCGACTAACCCTCTAAACGATTAAACCAAATAATTGAGTTAGTAAAACCCAAGAATGTGTTGGACACTAAAACTCATAAATAATACCTAAGGATGGCAACGGCCTACCGTTCTTATTCTCTAATAGCGTTGGAATAGCGTTGCTTCCATCCATTTGAATAGGTTGTCCATCGGTGGTTTGGAAGCCTGTGTTGCTTTCGTTGCGCTGGAAGGTGTAGTAAGGTTCATTCTCATTCTTCTGTGCCAATACGTTCTGAACATCCAAGTATACTATTAGGGAGGTTTTATTAAAAAAGTACTTTTTATCTATTCGCAGATCGAGTTGGCTGTAATTAGATAATCTGCTTTCATTCAGCAAATTAACATCGGGAATGCCCTCTCCAAGTAATAAATAATTCTGCTGAGAAGCAACCATGTCGAAAGGCGTGTATGGACTTCCACCTGCAAATCGATATTTCAATCCAAGATCCCAATCCTTATCAAATTTATAACCTAGCGTTGTGGAAAATAAATGTCGGTTGTCCCACGACGAGGGTTTTAGCTCGCCATCGGCTCCAGAGAATTTACTTATCACATAGGAATAACTCGCTACGTAAAACAGTCTATCCGTCATTTTCTGTTGTACAAAAAACTCTAAACCATAGGCTTCTCCCTTTCCTGTGGATAGAATACGCTCACTGCCTACCGAACCAAATTGACTGCCTTGATTGGCCAAGGATACGCCAGTAAATTCGGAGATAGGATAATCGCTATATCGCTTATAGTATCCTTCAAAAGTGAATCGCAAGGATCTCTTTGGCATATATTCAATGCCTAATACATAATGCGTAGAACGGGTATACTTTAAATCCTTGTTTATAAAGTCACCAGAAATATCTTTATATCCAAGAGCGGTATAAATTGGTGTTTTATAATACGTTCCTATCGATCCATTTATACGCCATTCGTTGTCTATACTATAGGAAGCTGACAGCCTTGGTGAAATGGTTTTTATTGGATTCTGCCCCTCCTCGGTAAAACTATTCATATCCGAACGTACACCTCCAGACAAGAGTAGCTTCTCATTGATGAAATGTTTAGAAGCATGAGCAAAAAGGCCATATTTCCAAAAGTTTATTTTACTGTCGAAGGCAATTGTTTGTGCTGGTGAAGTAATCACTCCATCTTCGTCTTTCACTTCTAGCCGTACCTTGTTGAACACATCGCCAGTATAACCAACATACTGAGCGTCTACTCCAGTGGATAAACGCCAGCCATTTAAAAATTTATTGTAATCAAATCGAAACTTATTCTCCACCTCATCGGAGTTTACCAAGAGTGTGCGGTTTTCCTCTATCTTATTCTCATCCTCAAATTTATCCAAGGTAGTGTAGAACATGTTTCTGCTTAAGGTGAAGTTCATATACCCATTCTCTATCCTCCTATTTAGGTTAAAACCCATAGTATAGGTCCATTGATTGATATATGGCGTGGAACGAAGCACATAGATATTTTCAGGTGTAGCGTCTTTTGTAGCTGCAAAACTAAAGTTATCTATCGCACCTATTCCAATAGCAGTTAGCGTAGTTTTATCATCGAATTTATGATTCACTTTATATTGGAAGTCATAAAAATCTGGGCGGATAGGTAGATCTATCATTTTAAAAAGAAAGCCTAGATACGAGGTTCTTGCGGAACTTAGAAAGGTGGTTTTTGACGAAAGTGGGCCTTCTAGTGTGAGAACTGATTCGGTTAAACTAACGCGAGCGTTTCCAGAAAACCTGTCTGGATTACCATTTCTTTGTTTAATGACAAAAGTGGAGGCAAGCGCATCGTTATACTTCGAATCAAAAGCCGAGGTGCTAAGTTTTAGACTCTCTATAAACGATACATTCAATATTCCCTGTGCTCCTCCCGAGCTTCCTTGGGTTTGAAAATGGTTTAATACTGGGATTTCTATGCCATCTAAATAATATACGTTTTCGTTGGGTGCACCCCCACGAATAATAATATCGTTCCTCTCCCCTACGCCATTACTAAGTCCCACTCCAGGTAAGGTCTGTACTACTTTGGACACATCGAAATTCCCTCCTGGATTGGATTTTATTTCCTGTGAGGTTAACTGTTGTACCGAAAGTGGCGTTACCATATCGGTGGTTCTTGCCGACACCTCACGGTTGTTATCCAATAGAACTACATCCAAAGCCTCCGCATCGGGCTCTAAACTAAAATTGATGATACGATCGTTTCCGGAGCTAACCTCTATATTATATTGGGTAGAAGATTTATATCCAACGTACGAAGCGGTAATGGAGTAGGTTCCAACGGGTAAGCTAATCTTAAAATCTCCCACTATATCGGTAGTTGTTCCTAAACTAGCGCCTTCGATGGCAATATTCACACCCATCAAACTTTGAAGTGTGTTTTTATCCTCTACCGATCCAATAATCTGCCCTGTTCGCTGCGCAAAAACTGTAGTGCTTAATAGCAAAAAGAGGACAATAAGAAGATGGGATGCAGGTTTTTTTAATGTCATCTTTTATTAGGTTGGTTAGGTCAGATTAAAGTTACTACTTATCCTTAGTTCTCTTCTCTAAAATATTCTACACTTTCTCTCATTGCATTCTCCAACGAGCTAAAGGTAACCTTTAACTCCTCTTTGGTTTTCTGATTGCTATAGTAATTGTTTACGCAAAGCGCTTTTACGTTGTCTAAACTCAGGCTCGTTTTAACTTTAAAAAACCGTAGGACATTTCCTATGGCGCCAACGAATAGCAATATTGCTTTGGGAATAGGAATTAGGACTTGCGACTGCTGGGTGATAGCTTTAAGCTTTATAAAAAACTCTTTATAGGTTAAATTGTAGCCAGACACCAAATACCTCTCCTGGGATTTTCCTATTGTAAAACTGTTTATAATGGCCGTTACCACATCTTTTACAGGCACAAAACTCTTCCCGCCAAGAGGATAAAACACCACGCGTTTATCCAATCCCATAAGTAGTAATTTCCCCGAACTAGGTTTACTATCGTTTGCACCGATCATAAAAGTAGGGTTCAAAATCTTTACTTTAATCTCCCCTTGTTGCGCTAGCAAATAGGTTTCAGCTTGTAGTTTACTTTGTGCGTAGTAATGTTTGGAGAAAGGTTTTCTCATTTCATTTCCCTCTACTCCAGGATTTTTCAAACTACCAAAGCCAATCGTGTTCGCTGTACTTATAAATACGAACATAGGAACTTTTTGCTCCTCTGCTTTTGTAAATAATCTTTTAGTAGCTAAGTAGTTTACTCTTTCGTATTCTGTGTATTCTATAAGGTTTGTTGCCGTTACTGCCGCAATGTGTACCACTACGTCCACTCCCAGAAGATGTTCGTCGTAATCGTCGAAAAGACCTTTTTCGATTAAATGAAGGTTATCTGTGCGGTTCCCAAAATATTTAGTTTTATCTCTAGCAATAGCAGTAACCCGATACCCAGCATCCAATAGTTCATTTGCTAAATTGGTTCCTAACAAGCCAGTGATTCCAGTAATGAAAATGTGCTTCATATCCCTACATCTAATTCTTTTTTGAATCGATTAGTTATTATAGGAAGGGAAATTCTTGTAGGCACTAGTTTTAAAACCAACCAACTAAAGCTATTTACAGAAATAACTGCTTTTCGCTTTTCTAGTTGTTTAATACAATACCGCGCTACATTATCTGGATCGAGTAAGGTTATTCTAGCGAAGAAACCTTGTTTTTCAATTCTTTGGGTGGTATTGCCGTTGGTTTTCATGGGGCCAGGTGCTACTACACTAACGCATACACTAGTATCCTTTAACTCCTGATAAAGTCCTCGTGAAAAAGAATAGACAAATGCTTTCGAGGCCGGATAAACTGTTTTATACCCTATAGGGGAATAACCTGCTAGGCTGGAGACATTGAGAATATTGGATTTACTTCTTGCTTTTAAATTTGGTAATAATCGATGAGTCAAAATGGAGGTAGCCATTACGTTTAGCCCTATCATTTTCTCGATATAAGAAGTTGGCACTTCATCAAATTTTCTAGTGCCACCTATGCCTACATTATTGATTAGCGTATTTATAGTATAATTTTCGTTTATCCAATCTGCTAACGTATATAGGTTTTCTTTCTTACTCAAATCCGTTTCATAGGAAATGGCTTTAATGTCATATTGACCCTCAAGTTCCTTACATAAAGCAGCTAAGCCCTCATTAGGTAGGCTTATCAACAATAAATTATTTCCTTCTTTTGCTAATTCTTGTGCAAATGATTTCCCTAATCCCCTACTAGCTCCTGTAACAACCGCAAAATTTTCTTTCATTATATGTTTTTCTGTTACAAACTTAAACAGACTTACAAGTCTTAACCTATAATATTTAGATAAATTAAAGAAAGAGTTATCTTCCATAACGGTTTTACATAGCTATGGACACCTCGTTTTTTGTTAAGAGACGGCTTAGTAATTAGTTTTCTCGTATTATAATTAGCTATATGATTGTCGCTACATATTTCGTTTTGTAGCGCTACTAGATAGAAAAATAGCTTCTTAAAGCTACCATTCAAAAAAAGCTTAACGAAGTGCTGCTTCGCCTTTGTAAGATAGAGTCTTCCTTACAAAAACAAGACGCCTCAATTATAATAAACTAGTGTTTTACACTTATCTCTTGTTAGATTTGAATAGCCCAAAACCGTGTAATCAACAATGAATCAACGACTTAGCCCTAGCGTAAGACTTGAGGTGGCTATCCTAAATATAAGAGATATACTTCAAAACTTTGCAATGTTTTGTAGACAATAAAATGAAGGTTTACAACTTCTATAACTTTAAATAATTGTTGATTTTAATATCTTTTGCTTTCAAATCGAACATCAAATTATACAATCCAAAAAACGTACGATTGATATAAATAAAATGCTCCGAACCACGATTGCCATTCATTTTCTTTAACTCGGTACTTTTTGAGTATCGCTGTCCTAGCTCGGTGATCTGTCCAAAAAACTCTTCATCAGAGAAATCAAAAGTTTCTACATGAAAAGGCTGGGTGAATAAACTTAGCAATTCATGGAACATTTGAGAGAAAAATTCAATTTCTTCTTTGGTATCATCTGTTCTTAGAATTTCTAGCTCATAAAGTTTAGCATTGAAAAACTCCTTGTTATTTATATTTTCTGGCTGTGCCAATTCAAAATAAGGTGCGTAAAAAGATTCTGGAATGATTTTCATACAACCAAAATCTAAAGCCACCATTTTCCCTTCTTTAGTTACCAAGAAGTTCCCTGGATGTGGATCGGCATGTACTTTTTTCAGATTATGCATTTGGAACATATAGAAATCCCATAAGGCTTGCCCGATTTGATTGGACAACTCCTGGTTGGTATTATTCGCAGTAAACTCCGAAAGGTGTTCGCCCTCCATGTAGTCCATGGTTATAATACGCTCTGTAGATAACTCTTCGTAATATTTAGGGAATAATAAATTAGGAATGTGTGCACAAGCTTCAGAAATCTCTTTGCTCTGCGCCACTTCTAGAATATAATTGGTTTCTTCTATCAGCTTCCCTTCTACTTCTTCAAAATATTTATCTGAATCCTCTCCTCTAATGTTAAACATTTTAATGGCGATAGGTTTCACTAAAGCTAGATCAGACGAAATGCTTTCTGCAACTCCAGGATATTGAATTTTTACGGCAAGCTTTTTTCCATCTTTAACCGCTTCATGGACTTGTCCAATAGAGGCTGCATTTACAGAAGTGGAATTGAACGAATCGTACAGTTCATTTGGCGATTTACCAAAGTAGTTTTTAAATGTTTTCAACACCAATGGCGGGGATAATGGCGGTACAGAAAATTGTGCTAAAGAGAATTTCTCTACATATGCTTGTGGCATAATGCTCTTCTCCATACTTAGCATTTGTGCGGCTTTAAGCGCACTTCCTTTAAGTTGTTTTAAACTGTTATATATATCCTCGGCATTGCTTTCATTCAAGCGCTCACGGGCTTCTTCTTCGGTTTTCGTCAACTTATCTCCATAATATTTAAGATAATTAACGCCAACACGAGCACCTGTGGTTACTAATTTTGAGGCACGATGAATCTTGCCTACTGGAATACTATCAATAGTTTTCATGGATTATTTTTTAATTCATTTGAAAGTTCTCTTTGTAGAGAAATTTCCCAAAATCTAGAATGCTTTTAATCGGAGCTACATCCATAACATCAAAGCTTGTGTTCACAGATTTCTCAATAAAGATATCCGTTTTCTCAAATTTGGCAGACGTGTCGTCTATCCAGAACTTAAGCGTCAACAAGAGTTGTACCCATGCGGACTCTTCCATGGCACGATTTTGTATTTTTTCTAAATCCTCCTTCTTAAGATCAATAGTCTCAATCTCTAAGTTTCGGATGTAATTGCCAAAGTCTTTTTTCAACCCCGACAAAACCCTTAGGTTTTTTAGTTTATTTTTATGCTGATGTAATGCATAAATAACGTAGCTCCTATTGGCTGTTAAAACCTCAAAGAAGGTAAAGTAGAAACTCAGAAGCTTGTTGCGAGCATCAAACGAAAGGTAGTCCTCACTTTTGTTAAGTACGTTAATTGTATTATCGAAGAATGCTTTGAATACGTGTGCTTCTATCGCTTCAAAACCTCCAAAGAAATCGTAAAAAACAGCTTCTTCAAATTTGTTTTCTTTTGCGAAAGCATAAACAGATTTCGGGTTTTCGTTATGTTCAAGGACATAATCCATGTAATAGGAAATGATGTCGTTTTCGGTAAGTGGTTTCTTTTTTGCCATGATTTTTATTTGTTACTCAAAGATACAGATTGTCTGTGGTTATTATTATTAAATATAACCTAATACAAATTAAAAAATAGCGCTATTATCGACAGGTTCAAAGTCTATACCTTAAACTGTGCTCCAATAAAACTTAGTTTTTAGCTATAGATTTCAAAGAATAGTGTGCCTTTTGACTGCTTTTAAATATGTATCATTGTTATAATCCCAAGATAATGAGCGACGCCAAATCCTTTACTTTGTTTACCATCGGTCATTCCACCAGAGATATAAAATCTTTTATAGAATTACTCCTTCAGAATAAGATAGCAGTATTGGTAGATGTACGTCGTTTCCCTGTTTCAAAAAAGTTTCCACATTTTAACAAAGAGCGTTTGGCACAATCTCTAAAAGACAGAAAAATAGAATATTTGCATTGCGAAGCTCTTGGAGGAAGACGAAAGCCCAGAGAAAACTCAAATAATTTAATCTGGCGTAACAAGTCCTTTCAAGCCTATGCGGATTATATGGAAACGGAAGATTTTAAAATTGCTATTGCTAAACTGACTTCTATAGCAGAGCATAAAACCACAGCGATTATGTGTTCCGAAGCGGTATGGTGGCGTTGCCATAGAGCACTCATTTCCGATTATCTAAAAGTAAAAGGTTGGACAGTTATTCACATCATAAGCAAGACAAATCTACCAGAACATCCTTTTACATCTGCAGCAAAAATTATAGACAACAAGCTTACTTATTCCAAGTAAATCGATGTCTCTTGATACCAAGCGAATCCATATAGAAGCCTACTAAATTGGTCTAATTGTAATTATTGCCTAAATTTAGCTACTTCACTTACATATATAGTACGCACTAAACTTAAATTAAAACTATGGCCATAAAAGAATTTGATGTTTTTGTAATCGGAACGGGAAGTTCTGGAAAAAGAATAGCCTTCGATTGCGCTGCTATGGGAATGAAAGTAGCTATAGCCGATAATAGAGAATATGGAGGAACCTGTGCCAATCGAGGTTGCGACCCAAAAAAAGTACTATCTGGCGTTACAGAAGTATATCAAGCTGCTAAAAACCTTGAAAATAAAGGATTGACTAGTGTTCCAAAAATAGATTGGAAAAGTTTGCAAGAATTTAAACAAAACTTTACAAGTGCTGTTCCTATAGTAAACGAAAGACGACTGATAAAAGCTGGAATAAGCTTATACCA
>Ga0209075_1004353_pt1 | contig 11387 bp, 7 predicted proteins | sample Stecom2011_FD_187523 | JGI IMG/M metagenome (GOLD analysis project Ga0209075, IMG submission 187523) | Agricultural soil microbial communities from Utah to study Nitrogen management - Steer compost 2011 (SPAdes) (version 2) | ecosystem: Environmental > Terrestrial > Soil > Agricultural land...
ACCAAAAGCAATCCAAGGCTCGCTGCCAAAACAGTTGTGACAAGATAGATTAAAAGTGTTTTTCCTCCCATTCTCCCTAAACTGGCAGGATCTCCGATATTGGCTACTCCACTGATAATCGACACCAACACCAATGGCACGGCAATCAATTTTAAAAGATTGATAAAAATAGTCCCAAACGGTGCAATCCAGTCAATAGTAAACGAACTCCACCCCAAGCTGCTCGAGAGCAATGCCCATACAATTCCTAAAATAAGTCCGATAATAATTTTCCAGTGTAATGAGAGTTTTTTCATCTTGTATTCTTGTGGGAATTAGGTTTTAACGATTTGCTATATCTCTGAAATTTTTGATGTCTTATCCATCAACCAATAATCGGCCAGAACTAAGGCTGCCATAGCTTCAACAATAGGAATTGCCCGCGGAACCACACACGGATCGTGCCGTCCTTTGCCTTGCATTTCAACAGTGTTTCCATCTTTATCGATGGTTTGTTGCTTCTGCATAATGGTAGCCACGGGCTTGAATGCCACTCGGAAATAAATATCCATTCCGTTGCTGATGCCCCCTTGAATACCACCACTTAAATTAGTCTTTGTACTTCCATCTGGATTAAAAATATCGTTGTGCTCGCTTCCTTTCATTTTTGTGCCACAGAATCCACTGCCGTATTCAAATCCTTTTACAGCATTGATAGATAGCATGGCCTTGCCCAATTCGGCGTGAAGCTTATCAAAAACGGGAGCTCCTAAACCTATGGGGACATTTTGGATTACGCAGGTGATCGTCCCTCCTACTGTGTCGCCTTGTTTTCGTATTTTTCGGATAAACGCTTCCATCTTTTCGGCAGTTTTCGAATCCGGACAACGAACCGGATTATCTTCAATCTTATCAAAGTCTAAGTCTTGATAGGGTTTGTCAATAAATATTTCGCCCACTGACGAAACAAAGGCATTGATCTTAATCTGAGGAAGTATTTGTTTGGCTATTGCACCTGCGACTACCCGGCACGCAGTTTCACGGGCCGAAGACCGACCTCCTCCCCGATAATCGCGAATTCCATACTTTTTATCGTACGTGTAATCGGCATGCGAAGGGCGGTAAACATCTTTTATATGACGGTAATCTTTGGTCTTATGATCTGTATTTTCTATTACAAATCCAATCGGCGTTCCCGTTGTTTTACCTTCAAAAATACCGGAGAGAAATTTCACTTCATCTTCTTCCTTCCGCTGCGTAACAATGGCCGACTGACCTGGTTTCCTGCGTTGCATTTCTTTACGGATAGCGTCGAAATCTATGTTGAGCCCCGCGGGACATCCATCGATAACTCCGCCAATCGCGGCTCCATGCGACTCACCAAATGTTGTTAGTTTGAAAATGTTTCCGAAGGAATTTCCGGCCATAAATCGATTTTTAACAAATGTATACTTTCAAATAGTTTTTTCAAAGAAGGAACTGTTTGAATCCGAGGAGCAATATAAGCAAAATGCCCTTTTTAAAAGGCAATAGTTCTATAATAATGCCTGCCGCAACAAGCTGACGGGATGTACTGCAATCCGACCCGTTCCATCGTGGATTTGATGCCTACAACTGGTGCCGTTAGACGCGATGTCGATGTCGTCTGATGTTTTTCTAATCGTTGGGAAAAGTTTTAATTCTCCAATTTTCATACTCACGTCGTAGTGTTCTTTTTCATAACCAAAACTACCTGCCATACCACAGCACCCAGAAGGAATAATTGTGGGTTTGAAATTCTTTGGAAGATTCAAGATGTCGAAAGTTGCCTTTTGATTTCCCAACGCCTTTTGGTGACAGTGAATATGGATTTTTATTTGTTTTTCATCTGATGTGAATTGCTCTTGCCGAATATTTCCTTCTTTTATTTCCGAAGCGATAAACTCCTCGATCAGAAATGTGTTTTCAGCAATCATTTTAGCTTTTGCACGATTGTCTGCCAGACGTAAATATTCATCTTTGAATGAAAATATAGCCGACGGTTCTATTCCAACCAAAGGCGCGGTCTTTGATATTTTGTTCTTTAAAAAATCAATATTTTTATTTACCTCAATTTTAGCTTCGTCCAAAAACCCTTTCGAAAGTAACGCCCGAGCACTGTCTAAGGTATCGATCACGTGGATTTTATATCCCAATTTTCGCAATAAATAATAGGTATCTACAGCGATGTCTGTATCCAAATAATTACAAAACTCATCCACAAAAAGATAAAGCTCCTTTCTAAACCCATCACTCTTAAAATCCTGCTTATCAAGATTTTTTATTGCCTTAGTGAAAGTTCTGGTTGAAACCTTGGGAAGGGAACGATTTGAATGCACACCTCCTATTTTCTTAATTATACTTGAAGTAAATTCATTGGAAAAAAACCAATTGGCCACTTGTGGAAAGCGACTTGCACTTTTATTGAGCTTCGAGCTTTTGGCGAAAAGACGTGTGGACAAAGAGGGTTTGTTTTCCTTGTGATACTGATATAAAAACTCGGCTTTGGCGATGCTTATATCCACATTACTCGGGCACTCACTTGCGCAAGCCTTGCAGCTTAAACACAAGTCGAAAACCTCTTTTAGATCTTCCGAATCAAATTTATTCGAAGCCCGATTATTCGTCAACACTTCCCGCAACATATTGGCGCGTGCTCGTGTGGTATCTTTTTCGTTTCGAGTTGCGTGATAGCTCGGACACATGGCACCTGAAGCGTGCTCCGTTTTACGACAATCGGCACTTCCATTACAGTTTTCTGCCAACCGGAGCAATCCTTTATAATCGCTAAAGTCCATCAGTGTTTTTACAACAGGCTCTTCCCGATCGGGTTGATAGCGAAGATGTGTATCCATTTTCTGCGCATCGACTATCTTTCCTGGATTGAAGATGTTTTGTGGGTCGAATACCGCTTTAATTTCTCTTAATAGTTGATAGTTTTTAACGCCGATCATCATTGGGATAAACTCGGATCGAACAATACCGTCGCCGTGTTCTCCAGAAAAAGATCCTTGATATTTTTTACACAATTTTGCTACTTCGGTAGTAATTTTTCTGAAATACGCTACATCCGATTTTTTCTTTAGGTTTAAAATCGGTCGGAGGTGAAGCTCACCCGCCCCAGCGTGAGCGTAATAGACAGCTTTCTGATTGTAACTATCCATCAAGCTTGTGAATTCCGCGATATAGTTTGGCAAATCTTCCAACGCCACTGCCGTGTCTTCGATGCACGCTACTGCTTTTTTATCGCCCACCATATTACCTAGTAGCCCTAACCCCGCTTTGCGCAATTCCAACGCGTTACTGATATCCTCGCCTTGTAGTACTGCGTTGTGATAGCTGTGTTGCGACTCACCTAAAGAGTGCAATAATGAATCCACTTGTGTCTTTAAATCTTCTTCCGTGTCACTTTTTAATTCGAGCAATAAAATGGCTTTGGGATTCCCTTTTACAAATGCGCGATACCGTTCATACATTGAATTTCCTTTCGTACAATCCAAGATAGCATCGTCCATCATCTCGCAAGTGTAAAGATTGTGCTCCATAGCAACTATCACGTCGTTTAAGCAAGCTGCCAAACTATTGTAATGCGATGCAACCATCACTGTCAAATCTGGCGGCAATGGGTCTAACTGCAAGGTAATTTCCGTTGTAAAAGCTAACGTTCCCTCACTGCCACATAACAACTTGGAAAGATTGATTTCCTGGTCAGTTTCACTAAAAACCGAAGAATCCAACAAGACATCAACCGCATATCCCGTATTTCGTCTATGAATTTGATGCTTAGGAAATTCCCTTCTGATTTCGTCCTGTATTTCTCGCTGGTTTAATTTTTCGTATAGCGTTTTGTATATTTCACCTTCGAGTGAGTTTAAGTTTGTCTTTCGAAGGAATGCCTCTTTTGAAAGATTTTGAAAAACGACTGTTTCTCCATTTGATAGCAGCGTCTTTATCCGAATTACCTTATCGCGCGTAACACCGTATTGGATTGAAGTCGTGCCACTACTGTTATTTCCTACCATACCTCCAATCATACTTCGGTTACTCGTTGAAGTATTGGGGCCGAAAAAGAGTCTGTGTGGTTTTAAAAACTGATTTAATTCGTCTCGAATAACGCCAGGTTGAACAGTTACAGTGTGATTTTCTAAATCGAAGTCTAAAATATTTGTAAAATGACGCGAGAGATCAACCACAATCCCCTCACCCACACATTGACCTGCTAAGGATGTACCGGCAGCACGAGGAATTAATGGCACATCGTGAATTCCTGCAAATCCGACTAACTGTTGGAGTCCGTGTTCTGATTCTGGGTAGGCTACTGCCAAAGGGATTTTCCGGTAGACTGATGCATCGGTTGCGTAAATGGTTTTATGCAAAGCGTCCGTATGCAAGCTACCGTTAAATATCTTTTTGAACTTCTGAAGGTGTGCTGCTATCATATACTGTAAATGTAAAAATAAGTTAACATAAATTTGACTCATTCCGGGAATAGATTAGCAGCATATTAACTACCTACGCGGTAAAACAAGCTTAATTTTACCTGCAAATCAAAAATTTGAATATAGGTTATGAAAAAAATATTGCTATTGCTGGTAATTGCCTTAGGTTTTAGTTCGTCAGGAATTGCCCAAGAGATTGCAGATCATGCCATTGGAATTCGAATTGGAGCCGATGGCGACGGAGTTGGACCCGAAGTTAATTATCAACACGGTTTATCTGGCAACAATCGGCTTGAATTTGGTCTGGCCTATCACGGAGACACTTATTTAAACACTACCAAAGTTACAGGTCTTTATCACTGGGTTTGGGAGATTGAGAATGGCTTCAATTGGTATGCAGGACCTGGTGCAGGTCTTGGAATCGCCAATCACAAGTACAAAAATTATCACTACTATGGAAAAAGAAAAAAATCCGATCTTTTCGGATATGTCACCGGTGCTGTGGGGATTGAGTATAAATTTGATTTCCCCCTACTCCTTTCATTCGACTTTCGTCCACAGTTTAACTTCGGTCACGTAGATGATATTAGTTACGACTTTGGCATCAGTGCACGATACGTGTTCTAGATTAAAAGAACATCAATAGAAAACGCCTCTACAACCGAGGCGTTTTTTTATTTACCATAGTATATTTTGCTAATTTAAAACCATATTCAAAGCCTCTTTGTAGAGGTTTTCATATTTCGGCACAATCTTTTTTGTGTCGAATACACGCGCCAGTTCGATGGCTTGTTTTTTAAATTGCGCTAAAGTTTTATCATCTTTTAAAATTTCAATTCCGTGTTCTGCCATTTCCTCCACATTGCCAACATCACTTAAGTAGCCACTTTCCCCGTGGATATTTACTTCTGGAAGTCCACCCGTATTACTAGAAATAACAGGAACCCCACAGGCCATAGCTTCTAAAGCCGCTAACCCGAAACTCTCTTTTTCTGAAGGAAGGAGAAATAGGTCTGAAAAACACAGGACTTTATCTACTTCGTTACTATTTCCTAAGAACTTCACTTTCTCTTCAATTCCTTTTTCGATACAAAGGTTTTCACTTGCCCGACGTTCGGGTCCATCCCCTACAACGATGAGTTTTGAAGGAATTTTCTTTTGAATACGGTCGAAAATTTCAATTACGTCTATTACGCGTTTTACCTTTCTCAAGTTACTCACGTGGGTGATGATTCGCTCGTCGTCATCGGCCATCAAGTCGCGTTGGCAATTGGTAACGAGTTGGATTTTTTTAGGAATTTCGATAAAGTTGGGAACCACGTGAATTTCCTTCTTGATATCAAAAAGACGAAGGGTGTCGTCTTTTAAGCTCTGTGAGACCGAAGTCACCACATCGCTATTATTGATACTAAACGTTACCGCAGGCTTGTAGAAGGGATGGTTTCCGACTAAGGTGATATCCGTTCCGTGAAGCGTTGTAACCATCGGAATGTAAATACCCTCTTCTTCCAGCATTTTTTTCGCCATATAGCCTGCATACGCGTGTGGAATCGCATAATGCACATGGAGCAATTCTATTTTGTGAAGTTTCACCATATCGACTAATTTGCTCGAAAGCGCGAGCTCATAAGGTTGAAAATGAAAGAGTGGATATTCAGGAACATTCACTTCGTGGAAGTGGATGTTTTTGGACAATAACTCCAGTCGAACGGGTTGTTTGTAGGTGATAAAATGAATCTCGTGACCTTTTTCAGCAAGGGCAAGACCTAATTCGGTGGCTACAACACCACTTCCTCCAAAAGTTGGGTAACAGACGATGGCAATCTTCATAGGGTTTTGATTTTTTAACGGCGTATAAATTTAAGGAAACGATTTAGAGCAGACAACGGGTGGAGTAGTTCATTTTCACAACTTCGAACCTATGATGACACCTTCTCTCCTTCCTGCTACCTAAACGCACTAATAATCAATCGCATCATAAATGGCTTCTTGGATTAAGCTGCGTAAATTAGATTGGATTAATTTTTTGTTTTCGGCATCGGGAAAGGTTCGGTTCGACAAAAACACATAGACAATTTCCTCTTCGGGGTCGGCCCACGCAAAAGTTCCGGTAAATCCACTATGACCAAAACTCGTCATTGAAACACATCCACAAGTAGGGCCCACAGAACCCAATTGAGGTTTGTCGAAACCTACGCCACGACGAACATCGTCCGTGCAGTAGTAACACGTGTTAAATTTGTCTAGAATATCCGGATTGAAAAAACGCTTGCCACCGTAAAACCCTTTCCATAAAAACATTTGCATCATCTTAGCCACATCGTTGGCATTAGAAAAGAGACCGGCATGTCCCGACACACCTCCAAACATTGCTGCTCCTTGATCGTGTACATGCCCCTGTACTTTTTGTTTTCTAAAGATATTGTCGATTTCGGTGGGTGGAATATTGTCTTTTGAAAATTTTTCTAACGGGAGATACGTCATATGATTTGCTCCCATAGACTCGTAATAATGTTTTTGGACAATGGTTTCCATAGGCATATCATATCGTTGCTCGAAATACATTTTTAAAATATAGTATGGCAAATCGCTGTATCTATAGCGTTTCCTTGGCAGTAAATCGCTATCCTTAATCGTCTTGTATATCGAATCCATATAATCCTCTTTTAAATAGAGGTTATCTGCAACCTGAATATTGTAGGTGTTGTTTTTAACCTTTGAATAAAACGCTGAAGACACATTGCCATTCGCGGGGTCGAGGGTGTTTCGATAGAACGGAATCCAAGCTTGGAAGCGCGCATAGTGCGAAAGCATCTCTTTTAAAGTAGCACGCCCTTTATTCGATCCTTTGAAATAAGGCACCATCTCGGCAAGGGTGGTATTTAAGCCAATTTCTTTTCTATCGGCCAATTCCATCAGAAGCGGCACCGATGCTAAAATCTTGGTCAACGAAGCCAAATCGTAAATAGTGGTATCTGTTACTGCGATTTTCTGGTCATACTCGTGATATCCGAAACTTTTTTGATAGACCACTGTCCCTTTTCTGGCGACCAATATTTGAGCTCCAGGGTACATTCCTTGTTTTAGTCCAACGTTTGCAAGCGAATCGATTTTTTCCAATTTCCGACTGTTCATCCCTACACTTTCGGGCAATCCGTATTGTAATCTTCGGATGTGTTTTGTCTCGAAACTCGTATTCACCGGAAAATCTGGACCCAACGACACGGGGAGAATTCCTTTTGCGCCACGGGCTCCGAAAATCACTTGTGCTGTGAGTTCTTGAGAAATCTTACTGTTTTGATAAGCCATCACAATGCCTTCAAAATTTTCTGTCGACTTCAATTCAAGCAAAGCGTATGGTCTTGCAAATACACTCAAAACCACAGCGTTTGTCCGTGCGATTTCATAAAGCCAAACCAATTCGGTATCGGTAAACTTATACCCTCTCCAAGGATTATCATTGTTTTTATGAAAACCGATAATCACATAATTATAAGCTTTGAGTTTCTCTAAGTATCCATCTAAAGACTGGGCTTTCACATGGGTTACTTCAGCATATTTCTTTAATTCCTCCAAAAACGGAGTCCCTGAATCATCGCCAAAACCAACGTAGGCAATTTTCTTTTTTTGAAGGTCTTTAACGGGCAAAATTCCTTCGTCGTTTTTAATGACCGTCAACGCATGAGCCATCGCATCCTCATAGACCAAATCGTCTTTTATCGAATTTAATTCATCTACGAGATAATGGGTGTTTACCGGTTGGTAATCGTTGAGACCTACTTTGTACTTCGCGTAGAGAATTTTCTTTACCGAATGGGCCAATCGTTTTTCTGAAATAATTTTTTCGTCATATGCCGTCAACAAATAGTCTAATGCTTTCGGGACGTCTTCAGGAATCAACAAAATGTCGTTTCCTGCTAAAAAAGCGGCTAATTCTACTTCGCCAGGCTGCTTATAATCTGAAACTCCCTTCATATTTAAGGCATCGGTAAAAACCAATCCGTTGAATCCCATTTGTTCTTGGAGCAGTTCGGTGACAATGCGATAGGAAAGTGACGAGGGAAAATTCATTCGAGGTTCTAATGCGGGCACGTTCAAATGACCGATCATCACACTGCTTATTCCTTCTTTGATCATCATTTGGTAGGGATATAGCTCCAAAGTATCCAATCGTTCTCTTGAAAAATCAATTGTAGGCAGGGTTTTATGGCTATCCATATCGGTGTCGCCATGACCTGGGAAATGTTTTGCACTTCCTAAAACACCTTCACTTTGCATTCCTCTTAAAAATGCAACCGCTTTCTTGGTGACATTATCTTTATCTTCTCCGAAAGAGCGATTGCCTATAATTGGATTTTTAGGATTGGTGTTGATATCCACTACAGGTGCAAAATTGATATGTACCCCCATTCTATTGGCGTGTTTCCCGATGCGTTTCCCTACCTCTTCCACAATATCGTTATCTTGAATAGCGCCTAGGGTCATATTCCAAGGAAAGGCGTATGTAGAGTCTAATCTCATAGAAAGTCCCCATTCGGCATCCATACCGATCAGCAACGGAATTTTAGATAATTCTTGAAATTCGTTGTTGATTTTGGCTTGGCGTACAGGACCTCCTTTCGAGAAGATAACGCCACCAATATGATAATGTTGGATGAGATCTTTAATGCGATCTATTTTGGATTGGGGATCGCTTGAAAAAAGGTCAACCATAAAAAGCTGACCAAATTTTTCGTCTACAGTCATCTGTTCATAGATACTATCTACCCACTTTTTTTGATTTAAAAAATCATTTTTAACGATAAGCGGATTTGCTTCTTGTGCATAAACCGAAAAGCAAATGAATGCCAGAATTACTCCAGACAGAATATTTTTCATGTTCATATTCATTTAAGATAAGAATCTTCCGTGCCAGCTTTCATGAGCCGGGACCTCCCAGTTTTCCAGATATTCTGCTTTTGTATTTACCAAATTATTAAAGACAACTGTGTTTTTAGAAACAGATTTATTCTTTGCCATCTTCCTGAAATCGGTCAGTGTTTTGTGTGCTATGTAATCTCCGTTATAATAGGTAACGTTCATCTTATCCAATAAATCTACATCGTACTTTTTCTCCAAAGACTGAATAAAATGAACCGATGCATCGATACTACATCCTGAAGCTGCAACCTTATCCTGGTTGAGGCCGATAATAATGAACCGATCGTATCTTATTTCAAAACCGGCTTCCAAGGTATCACCGTGAGCCGTCCATTTGGTTAAAAAATCAGCAGTTTCTTCTTTTATTTCAGCTATTTCCTCTTCATTGAGTTTTCTGTTAGACTGATATACCCAAACTCTAGAGTGGTCGGGTAATTTTTCAAATTCTACAAGCATTATTTATTTTTTAAAATGTTAGGGTTGACTAGTCGAATTCATCCATACGGTAGCCTATAGCTATAAATTTAGCCAATACGCCTCAATGTATTACGATAAATTCGAATGGAAAGTATGTAGGTGCCCAAGTATTTTTACAAGTGCCATGTTAAAGATTACAAGTCTTCAGCATTTGCAATCATTTCGGCAATATCCATGACTTGTATTTTGTTTTCAGCATCTTTAGCTTTTACGCCATCGGTCATCATCACCATACAAAACGGGCATCCCGTGGCAATGATTTCAGATTGTGTTTCCATGGCTTGTTCTGTCCGCGCTACGTTGACCTCTTTGTCACCTGGCTCAGACTCTTTAAACATTTGCGCGCCACCAGCTCCACAACACATTCCACGCTTTTTGTTTCGCCTCATTTCGACGAGTTCGACCTCCAATTTTTCAAGCAACTCGCGTGGAGCTTCATATTCATCATTGGCTCGACCTAAGTAACAGGGATCGTGAAAAGTGATTCGTTTTCCTTTAAATTTTCCACCTTCCACTTTCAACTTCCCTTCCTTCAACAAGGATTTCAGGAATTGTGTATGGTGCATCACTTCGTAATTGCCACCCAATTCAGGATATTCATTTCCGATGGTGTTGAAACAGTGCGGACACGTAGTGACTACTTTTTTGATGCCATACGAGTTCATCAATTCGATGTTGCTCATCGCTTGCATCTGAAATAGGAATTCGTTTCCTGCGCGTTTTGCAGGGTCTCCATTGCATCCTTCTTCCGTGCCCAGTACGGCGAAATCGACTTTTGCTTGATTTAAAATCTTTACAAATGCCTTGGTTATCTTCTTGGCCCGATCGTCGAAACTTCCTGCACAGCCTACGAAAAACAAAACTTCAGGTAGTTTTCCTTGAGCGGCATATTCAGCCATTGTTGGGACTTTAATCGGTTCACTCATAACTTTTATATTCTTTTTCCTTTTTTAAATAAATCGAAGTGTTGTCGCCTTATTTAATTCCGGATTTTTTATTAAACATTTAGATAAAACTCTCAGTAATTCGAGCGGTAAATTTCCTGCTACTTGATGGTCTGCGCTTTTTTATAATTTAATTTCTGATAAGGTTTTCACCATACTGCGAAATTTAAATTTCTTATTCGTCCTTCCAATTCATTCGGTCCATTTGATTGTATGGCCAAGGTGCTTGGTTGTTTTCTATATTCGACATCGCAACGTTGAGTTCTTGCGGAGCGGCAGACTGCTCCATCACCAAGTACTGACGCATAGACATTATGATACTCATCGGATCGATACTCACCGGACAAGCTTCCACACATGCATTACAAGTAGTGCAAGCCCATAATTCTTCTGGCAAGATATAATCACCCAACAATTCTTTTCCATCGGGTTTGAATTCCCCGTTCTTATCGATATTGCGCCCCACTTCTTCGAGTCGATCGCGCGTATCCATCATAATTTTTCTTGGTGAAAGCAACTTTCCGGTCATATTCGCTGGACACTCGCTCGTGCATCGTCCACACTCGGTACAGGTGTAGGCACTGAGCAATTGATGACGGTTTAAATCCAT
>Ga0209075_1004356_pt1 | contig 11386 bp, 11 predicted proteins | sample Stecom2011_FD_187523 | JGI IMG/M metagenome (GOLD analysis project Ga0209075, IMG submission 187523) | Agricultural soil microbial communities from Utah to study Nitrogen management - Steer compost 2011 (SPAdes) (version 2) | ecosystem: Environmental > Terrestrial > Soil > Agricultural land...
AGTCTTTTATCAGACCCGGCTCTCTTTTTTTAAGGATGTGTTAATTCAATTCTTTACAGTATCCTCATTATCTATTGTCGGAAATTTACTTAAATATTTATTATATTATAATTTTTTTAATAAATGGGTTATAATTAATAAACAGGAAGTGATGAAATGAACTTAGATAAAGTAAAAAAAATGAATATAATTTATATAGTTTTATTTGTTGTTTTAAATCTATTTAATACATATTTTGCAACAGCACAACTATTAAATAGATATATCACGCCGGTTACAAGAACGTTTTTTGGTGAAGTAACAGCTATTATTGGTAATCTATCAGTATTATTATTTTTACTAATAATAACGTTTAAAATATTTAAAAAAGATCGCTCCCGTTTTAGAGCGCTTCTTTATATTACTTTATTTTTAAATGTTTTTATCTTCTTATTAAATATTTATAGTATGTTTTATATGACAACCTTTACTATTCATTCTTTAGATATTTTTAAAAACCCTAGTGAAGGTGTTGGCCAAGGGATAGTTGGTGAGTCATTATTACAACTTATTATTTATTATAGGATTTTAATATTTATACCTTTTATTACTTTGTTAGTTTTATTTATTATTTATAAAAAAGAAAGTTTGGGTGTTCCAATTACAACTAAAATTTCTTTTAAAAAATATTTGACAGGTTTTTTAAGCTCATTTATGCTTTTTGTTTTAGCAAGTCTTTCATATATGGTTCAAATTACAGAAGCTGAATTTCATATTAATGCTATATCTAGTACAAGAGGAATTCAAAACTTTGGGCTTTACCCATATTATTTAACTGAGTTAGTAGGTATTAATTTTAATTACATATCAAAAGATAAACTTGGTATTCATTCAACCCAAGAACTAGAAGCTGAATTTGATTTTTATAATAAAAATGTTTCTTCCTATGAAAACTTTATTGATGGTAAAACATATTCTAATAATTTGTTAATTAAGGATAGTATTTTAACTGAAGATAGTTTAGAGGGATATTCTAAAAATGATAGTTTAAATGGAATATTTAAAGATAAAAACTTAATGCTTATTCACTTAGAATCTCTTAATTACTTTTTGTTTGAAGTTCCTGAATTAAGAGAAAAATTTACATTTTTAAACGAACTATTTGAAGAAAGTGTTGTTTTTGAAAATTATTATACATCAGTTGGAATGGGAGTTAGCTCTGATGCTGAGTTTTCAACATTAACAGGTTTGTATCCAAATGGATACTCAACATTTTATCGTGATTATGAAAAAGGTAATTATACCTTAGATACATTACCTAAATTATTTAACAACAAAAATTATAAGACTAAATCTTATCATGGTGATTTTGAAAGGTTTTATAACCGCGATAATGCTTATGTTGATTTAATAGGTTTTACTGAAGAGTATTATAGTATTGAAAAATTCGCTAAAGATGCAGGTTATGATGATGCTGTTAAATATATGCGAACAAGAAATAAAGGTGTTGAATATAACGGCCTAACACTAACAAGCCCATGGCCAAGTGAATTTGAAATGAATGATGTTATATATGAGGATCAACTTAAAATGGGTGATGAAAAATATATGTATTATCCCCTTTATTTAACAATGCATACACCATATTTATTTAATCCTTATGAAGCACCAACTTATAATATTAAAGATTATAACTTATTAAAACCTATTACTAAAAGATATGTTGAACATATACCATATATTGATGATTTAATTAAAAGTCATTTTATTGATCCGGTAACAAATGAATCAAGGATCGATTCAAACACAGTATATGTATTTTATAGTGATCATGGTAGTGGTTTAAAAAATAGGGATTTAAATATTTTATATGGTAAAGAATTATCATCCCTTGAAGAAAGAATGAAACTTTTACAAACGATTGCTTTTATTTATGCTCCAAGCAATGAAATAAAAGAAGGTAGTAGTATTAATAAGGGTTTAATTAAGGGTAGACAAAAATTAACAAGAGGCCATGTTGATTTATATAGAACTATTGGAGAACTATTTGGATTATTTAATGATCAAAACTTCTTTTTTGGAACTAATGTGTTAAGTAAAGAACCTGGTTTTGTTATTGATAATAGAATTCAAGACTTAGTTATCGATAATATAAATGATTTAGGTAATCCTTTTTATATTTCACTTAGAAATAAAAAGAATTATTTTCCTGATGTAACAATTAACAACCAAACTTATGTATTAAATAAAATCCAAAAGTTTAAAAAATTAAGCGATTTGTTATTAATTGATGATACAGTATATATAGAATATAAAGAAACATTAATGAATTGAGATTAAATCTTTACAAATTAAGATTTTAATATTATAATTAATACAACACGTTGAATGGGACAAGTAATTATTTTAATTTGTTATGAAGAGAGTTTATGGTTGGTGCGAATAAACAATAAATAAAATGATGAATCTACCCAGGAGTGGAACCGGGTAATTAACGTTATAAATTATACAAGTGCTAGAGTAATCTAGAATTAAGGTGGCACCACGGATTAATATTCGTCCTTAGACATTTATTTTGTCTGGGGACTTTTTCTTTTTAATTGACAATTATTTTATAATAACATATAATTTAATTGAACGAAAAATGTTCACATTTTAATAATGAACGAATTTAGTTCACATTTGGAAAATGAACGGTTTTTGTTAACGAAGGGGTGAATTATGAAAATCTATTATACGATTAGAGCTGATGTTATATCGTCAACTAAAAATAAAAAGGATCAAGAGCTATTTAAAATAATTGATCATATTAAAGCTAACAAGCATTTAATAAATGATAAAAATATTTTAGTTCAACTAACTAAAAGAAGTGGGGATGAAATATTTGGGGTTTATTCGGATGCTTTCGATTTTGTTATGACATATACTTTATTAATACAAGCAGCTAAAATATACAAAGTGCCACTATCTGTTGGATTAGGTAAGGGGACTTTAGAAAGTATATCAAGTCATGAAGAAGAAGTTAATGGTGAATCAATATGGCTTTCAACTGAAGCTTTGGAGTTAGTAAAGAAACATATTAAATATGATGAAAGAATTAATAAAAATTTAAGTGTTAAAATTGTTACTAACCAAGAAAATAATAAAGCTATTCAAACAATACTTTATATATTGTCTGAAAAGCTTTCTAAAAGAACTGTTGATCAAATTGAAGCAGTTAGACTTGTTACTAAATATCCAGACAAACAATATTATGAGTTATATAATATGTTAGAAAATACAATAGATGACCAAAGTGATATTGATAATAAAAGAATTAAGTTTACTAAGTATTTATCAAGAGCTGAACATTTAATTATTAATGATTTAATTAAATTGTTAGTAGGTATTTTAAAGGAAGGAAGTTGAAATGTTACTTTTAATTATATTAACAGCCCATTTTTTAGGAGATTTTCTATTGCAAAATAACGCAATAGCAAGTAATAAATCAAAAAGTACTAAAATGGCTTTTAAGCATATTTTTATTCATTTTTTATTGATTGCTATTTTGGTTTTAATTTATGAATTTTTTGATAGTCCCCTAGGTAGTATAATAGATCTAAACGAAGCATTAATAGTAGGGATAGTGTTAGTTATTCATTTTTTAACTGATCGATTTTTAAAAGAAGTAATATCAAAAAGGTTTAATAATAATTTTAACAGTTTACTATTTGATCAAATCATTCATTTAATAGTAATTTATTTAACATTTTATTTTTTAAGAGAAACTGATTTAACAAACTTTTTAAATGTTATAAATTCAAATTATAATTTACCGAAAATATACTTAAGTGTTTTATTTGCTGTATTACTACTACCTTTTTCAAATCATTTAATACAATCGATATTTATATATTTAAACAAAGGTGAAGTAACAAGTAATGAAGAAGTAAAAATTATCGAAAAAACAGTAGATAATAAAACGGAAATTATTAAAGAAAGAACTATTCTTTCAAAACAAGAAGTAACTGATTATGGCAAATGGATTGGTTATATGGAACGTATTTTAGTATTTACATTAGTATTACTAAGTTCTTTTGAAGGAATTTTAATTGTAATTGCATTAAAAACGTTTGCTAGATTTAGACAACTTAATAATAAAAGTTTTGTAGAAAAATATTTACTAGGAACATTATTTAGTATTACACTGGCTTTATTATTGGGATTATTATTCAAATACATTATGGTAATTTAAGGAGAATGAAATTATGTTAGATTTAAAATATATTGTTGAAAATATTGATGAAGTAGTAAAAAGATTAGAAACAAGAAATGAAGATTTTCAATATTTATACAATTTAAAAGATTTATATGATAAAAGAGCTAACCTTTTAAAAGAAGTAGAAAGTAAAAAAGCATTTAGAAACGAAACATCTAAAAAAATTGGTGAGTATAAACGTGCTAAAAAGGATGCTAGTGCAATTTTAGCTGAAGTAGCAACTCTAGGTGATGAAATTAAAGAAATGGATTTAGAGCTAAATAAGTTAGAAGAAGAAATTAATGATATTTTACTTAACACCCCTAATATTCCTGATGAGAGTATACCAATTGGTGTTGATGAAACATTTAATGAAGTTGTTAAAACACACTTAAAGCCAACTAAGTTTGACTTTGAAATTAAAGATCATGTTGATTTAGGTGAAAAACTGGATATTTTAGATTTTAAAAGAGCAGGTAAAGTAACTGGAGCAAGATTTGTCTTTTATAAAGGTCTTGCTGCTAGATTAGAAAGAGTTTTAATGCAATTTATGATGGATGTTCACACTTTTGAAGGTGGCTATACAGAGGCAATCCCACCTTATATTGTTAATGAAGAAAGTATGTATGGAACAGGTCAGTTTCCTAAGTTTAAAGAAGAATCATTCAAATTAGAAGGCTTTGATTGGTATTTAAATCCAACAGCTGAAGTGCCAATGATTAATTTATATCGAAATGAAATATTAGATGTTGAAGATTTACCATTAAAATATGTTGCATATACATCAGCGTTTAGATCAGAGGCAGGTTCAGCAGGACGTGATACAAGAGGGATTTTAAGGCAACATCAATTTCAAAAAGTTGAGTTAATCAAGTTTACTAAACCAGAAGATTCTAACGAAGAATTAGAAAAGATGATTAGACAATCAGAATTAATTTTACAAAAGTTAGAACTTCCATATCGAGTTGTGACATTATCAACGGGTGATTTAGGCTTTTCAATGGCTAAAACATATGATATTGAAGTTTGGATTCCATCTCAAAACAAATACCGTGAAATAGGTTCAATTTCTAATGCTAAAGATTATCAAGCTAGAAGATCACAAATTAGATTCAAACGTAGTAAAGATAGTAAAACAGAATATGTTCATACTTTAAATGGTTCTGGACTTGCGATTGGTAGAACGGTAATTGCTATTATGGAAAATTATCAGCAAGAAGATGGTTCAATTAAAGTTCCAAAAGCACTAATACCATATATGAAAGTTGAAGTAATTAAGTAACGATAATTTCACACATTTAATACACAATTAGACTATAATTTATTGTTATAATAAATATGCTTCATTTTTCTCTCAACCACAATTTGCTGTGGTATAATAAGTGTACTACGGTGCACTTATTTTTTTATATAATTTTTTAAGGAGGTAGTTTTATGAAAATTTATTATGTCGAAGACGAAAAAGATTTAGCGGGTATTATAACCAAATACTTAATTAAAGAAGGTTATGATGTTACAGCTTTTCATGATGGAGAATCAGCTTTAAAACATATTAAAGATGATGTTGATTTATGGATCTTAGATATTATGTTACCTGGAACAGTTAGTGGCTATGACTTAATTAAAGCTATTACTGAACACAATCCAAATGCTGCTGTAATGTTTACATCAGCAAGAGATCAAGATTTAGATAAAATTATTGGTCTTGAACTAGGTAGTGATGATTATTTAGCTAAACCATTTTCTCCAAAAGAATTAGTTTTAAGAGTTAAAGCAATTTTAAGAAGAGGTAAAAAAGTTAGTTCAGATATTATTATTCATGATAATTATGAAATTAATGTTACTAAACGAGAAATACGCGATAACGATAAATTAATTGAGTTAACAAATAAAGAGTTTGAATTACTACTATTTTTCTTAAAAAATGTCAACATAGCATTTAATCGCGAGCAAATTTTAAATAAAGTTTGGGGCGAAAACTATTATGGAAGTGACCGTGTTGTTGATGATTTATTAAGAAGACTTAGACAAAAATTACCAAATTTAAAAATAGAAACAATTTATGGGTACGGCTATAAGTTATTATGAAAAAGAAGCGAAGAATAAGTTTATCTACTCAAATTAATTTAATCTTTACTATTATTACATTAATAACAAGTGTTTTATTTATATTAATATTTAGACAAACTATTAGATCATTTTCATTATCTAGAGCTGAAGATAATTTTAAAATTTATCATAATTACTTAGCACAATCATTTTCTGAAACTGATGAAACACAATATAGCCAGTATTATTCATATGCAATTTATGAAAAATCATCAAATACTATTATAAGAAAAAATTATTTACCATATGCTGATGATGATTTAATAGTACTTTTCTTAGCCAATTATATCCAAACAGGAAATTTAGAGTTCAATAAATTTAGCTTTTTAGTAACTGAAACTGATAATTACTATATTGTTACAGTTGCAGATGGTAGTTATGGAAAAATGTTAGAAGAACCTGTTGGAGGTATTATTTTAACAGGTTTTATATCGATAATAATATTAGGTAATGCAATTATTTTGTTATGGTCAAGTATTACAGTTGAAAGAATTAAAGGGCTACAATTAGAAGTATCTAAACTTGTTCAAACATCATATCATAGCCCTATTGAAATTCAAGGTAATGATGAAATTACAGAACTAGCAACAACTATTGATGAAATGCGTGAAGAAATTTTAAGAAATGATGAAGTTAAACAAGAGATGCTTCAAAACTTATCACATGATATTAAAACACCGATTGCTGTTATAAAATCTTATAGTGAAGCGATTAGAGATGGTATTACTGATCTAGATGATATTAATATTATATTAAGACAAACTGATCTTTTATCTGATAAAGTTAAAAAGTTATTAGAATGGAATAGGTTAGAATATATTGATGAAAAGGGAACTTTTTATCCGGTTGATATTAACAAAATTGTTAATACAGTAGCTAATAATTTTAAATATAAAGCAGATGCAACTTTTGAATTAAATTTAGATAATAGTTATTTAGTAGGATTAGAAGAACATTATTATACATTGGTAAGTAATATTGTAGAAAATGCTATTAGATATGCAAAAACTGTTATAAGAATAACACTTAAAGACCAAAAATTAACAATATATAATGATGGCGAACATATTAATGAGAAGTTTTTAAACCAAGAATTTAAACCTTATGAAACAGGATATAAAGGACAATTTGGATTAGGTTTAACAATCGTTCAAAAGATAATTGCTAATTTTAATTTAAAATTAACAATTAAAAACTGTAATCCTGGCGTTGCCTTTATTATTGAACCATTAGATTAAAAAAGAACTAGTAAAAATTTTTCCTACTAGTTCTTTTTATATTGTATAAATTAAAATGCTGATAAGAGGGGATTAAAGTAATTTATTTCATAAATGTTTTTTAATTGTATTTAAACGCATCTCGTAATCTGCTTTAGTTAATTTATCTGCGTTGTTTTCAAAACTAACTTTAAAATTATCATTTTCATAACGTGGAATTATATGAAAGTGGTAGTGGAAAACAGTTTGACCCGCTGCTTTACCGTTATTGTTTAATAAATTAATACCATCAGCGTTAAAAGCTATTTTAATTTTCTCAGCTAGCATTTTAGTAACAGCAATCAAATGTTTCAGTAATTCTTCTGGAATTTCAAAAATATTTTCATATTTTTTCTTAGGTATTACTAAAGTATGACCTTTAGTTGATTGCATAATATCTAAAAATGCCATGACTAAATTATCTTCATATACAATATATGAAGGTATTTCTTTTGCTACAATTTTTTCAAATACTGACATGTTTATCAACTCCTAATCTTATTTTAACATAATATAATGTTATAATAACCATAATTAAGAATCGCAGATATTATAATTTGAACAAATTTAGCGAAAGTGTTATAATAATTAGGAAAAATTAGGAGGATGGATATTATGAAAATACCAGTAGGAATATCAGGAAGACATGCACATTTATCAAAAGAGCATTTGGAAATATTGTTTGGAGAAGGTTTTGAATTAACAATTTTAAAAGAGTTATCACAACCAGGACAATATGCAACTAATGAAAAGATAGATGTTATTAGTCCGGAAGGTCGCGAAATTAAAGGTGTTAGAATTTTAGGTCCAGTTAGAAACCAAACCCAAATTGAATTATCACACAGTGATGCAAGAAGAGGAAAATTTGATGCGCCAGTTCGCTCATCTGGAAATATTAAAGGTAGTGGAGCAGCAAAACTTGTTGGACCAAAAGGTGAAGTTGAAATTGAAGAAGGCGTTATTGTTGCTGATCGTCACATTCACTTTTCACCAGAAGAAGCAAAACAATTTGGTGTTGAAGATGGACAAATCGTTTCTATAAAAGTTGGTGGGATTAAACCAGGAATTTTAGGAAATGTTTTATGTCGTGTTCACGAAAACTTTAGATTAGACTGCCATTTAGATACAGATGATGGTAGTGCGTTTTTATTAAATACAGGCGACTTTGTCGAATTAGTTAAGTAATAAATGCCCTTTTGGGCATTTTATACTTTAAAAGAGGTGTTATTATATGTTTAAATATCATACAAAAAATCATAAAATGATCGATTATTTCACATTATTAGTTAAAGATATTGATAGGTCATTAAAGTTTTATAAAGAAAGTTTAGGGCTAGACTTAGTTAGCCAAGAGGGAAATAATTATAATTTAGGAGTTGGGAATAAAGTCTTATTTACTATAACAACTAATGATAAAGTTATTCCTAAAGTAAGAACAACAGGACTTTATCACTTTGCCCTCCTTTTACCAAAAAGATCAGACTTAGGTAATCTTTTACATCATTTTTTAAAAACTGGTCAAATAATAACTGGTGGATCAGATCATGGCGTTAGTGAAGCATTATATTTAAATGACCCAGATATGAACGGAATTGAAATATATGTTGATTATCCTGATAACAAGTGGCCACGTAGTAGTGCTAATACGGTTGATATGGTATCAGACCCATTAGACTATGAAAACTTATTATTAAATCGTTCAAGTGATGAACCATTTAAAATGCCAGAAGGCACAATTATTGGTCATATGCATTATCATGTTAATAATTTATTAAAAGGTAAAGAGTTTTTTATTAATATTATTGGTTTTGAATTAGCTCAAAATGCAGGTTCAGCTCTATTTGTAAGTGATGATAATTATCACCACCATTTAGGTTTTAACGTTTGGAACGGATTAAATGCCATTAATCGTAGTGAAAATATGGTTGGATTAGTTGATTATCATTTAAATGTTAATGAAAATGAAATTGAAGATTTTATTAATAACTTAAAAGATAATAACTATGAAATATTAGATGATGAAAAAGGTCGTTATATTTATGATATTAATGAAGTTAAATTATATTTTTAAATAGGTGTTTAAAATGATTAGAAAAATAAGGGAAGAAGTATTTACTGATCCAATTTATGGATATATACCAGTAAATTATGATGTTGTTTTAAAGTTAATAAATACAAGTGCTTTTCAAAGATTAAGAAGAATAAAACAATTATCAGGTGTTTCAATGATTTTTCATGGTGCGGAGCATTCAAGATTCTCACATTCACTTGGTACTTATTTTGTCGCTACAAAGTTTTTGAATAACAAAAGTCTTAACAAACATTTGATTGAGCGAGAAAAACTTTTGTTTTTAGTATCATCACTTCTCCATGATATCGGTCATGGACCTTATTCACACGCTTTTGAAGATGTCTTTAACACTAATCATGAACAAATTGGAGCAAACATTATTATTAATAATAAAGAAGTTAGAACAGTTTTAGATGAAGTTGATGATGAGTTTGCAATGGATATTAAATCAATTATCTTAAAAGAAGGAAAGTTTCCAATTTTAGAACAATTAACATCAAGTGAGCTTGATGTTGATAGACTTGATTATTTATTAAGAGATGCATATTTCACAGGAACTCCTTATGGTAACATTGATGTTGAACGTTTAATAAGAGTTTTAGAAATTAAAGATGATAAAGTTGTCTTTAGAGAATCAGGAATACATTCAATTGAAAACTATTTAATTAATAGATATCATATGTACTGGCAAGTTTATTTTCATCGAGTATGTAGAGCTTATGAAATTATTTTGGAGAAAATTTATTTAAGAGTCAATGATTTATTAAAGGAAGGATATCGCTTTAACTTTAACATTACACCTTTAAAAAACTTTATTAAAAATAATAATGATTTAGATAATTATTTAAAAATTGATGATTTTTATATTAATGGCTTATTTTCATCATTTAGAGATTGTAATGATGAAATATTAAGAGTGCTTGCCAATGACTTTTTAAACCGTAATATTTGGTCATATATTGATTATAATTTAGAAGAAGTCAATAAAATAAAAGAAGATTTATCTAATGATGAGATGAAATATTTTACAAGTGTTAAGGTTGCTTATGAAGAAACATATCCCACTGAAACAAAGAGTAAGATTTATATCCTGCTAAATAATAATGAAATATCAAGTTTATATAAAAGTTCAAATATTATTCAAAGTTTATCTAAAAGTGGTAAAAAAGAAGATAAGAAGTTTTTCTATAGGAGTAAATAATGCAAGTATTTGTAGTTGAAGGAAAAAATGATGAATCAAAACTTAAAAGACTATTTCCAAATATTAATGTTGTTAGTGTAAATGGTTCAGAGACAAACAAAGATACAATTAGTTATTTAAAAACAATTAATAAAACTCATGAAATAATTCTTTGTATGGATCCAGATTATCCAGGGAAACAAATTAGAAATAAATTAGAAAAAGAGTTAACCAATGTTAGTCATATCTTTTTTGATCGAAAGAGTGCTATTAGTAAAAATAAGAAAAAAGTTGGTCTTGAACATATTGATGATAAACTAATTTTAAAACAGTTTAAAAACAAAATTAAATTTTATAATCAAAATAATAAATTAGAAATGAATCATTTGCTTGATTTAAAATTAATTGGCCACAAAAATAGTCAAACTTTAAGAGATGACTTAACGAGATATTTTAAAATAGATAACTGTAATGGTAAAAGGTTATTAAACCGCTTAAATAGTATGAATATAACATTTGATGAATTAGAAAAAGTTATAGCAAGAATTAACTAA
>Ga0209075_1004358_pt1 | contig 11378 bp, 9 predicted proteins | sample Stecom2011_FD_187523 | JGI IMG/M metagenome (GOLD analysis project Ga0209075, IMG submission 187523) | Agricultural soil microbial communities from Utah to study Nitrogen management - Steer compost 2011 (SPAdes) (version 2) | ecosystem: Environmental > Terrestrial > Soil > Agricultural land...
GAGGAGGGTACTGGAATAGTGGGGCAGTGGAGGAATGGAAATAACCGATTCCGCCCATTATTCCAGTAACCTTACACCTTTTTTTCGTAAATAGGAATAACACATAATTGAAAAGATGAAAACAGCCATGCAAATAGATATAACATTCGACCAGATCCTGTCTATCGTAAAACAATTACCAAGAGAGCAAAAGCTGAAACTAACCAAAGAGCTGGAAAAAGAAGCTATTGGCTCAAAACTTTCTAGCTTATTGGAAACTTTCAAGACAAAAGACCTTGATGATAAGACTATCAACGAGGAAGTCGAAAGGGTAAGACAGGAAATCTGTGACAAAAGATAATGAAGGGTCAATTGGTCAAGCTGTCTTTTTCCCCTTTTCGTCAAGGGTGCAAACATTCGTTGTGGCACGTTAAATTGCCTCTGCATCACCGCTTCCAATTCGCTACTGGCCGTTGGTTGAGGAAGGTGGCTGCTTGGTATCCTTAATTACCTCATTCAAAGTAGTTCCTCCTTTGATCCCAAAGTCCAAGGTGCGAATAGGGAAAGGGATCATGATATCATTTTCATCAAATGCTTTTTTTAAGATTTTTAATGGCGGTGTTTTTTACAGAAACATAGGCCTTGTCGGTCCGTGAATAATTCAGCCAGATATTGACCGAAAAATTTATGGAGCTGTCCCCAAACTCTTTCCAAAAAACCGTGACGTCTTCCGACTCGATGCGACCGGGTATGTTGTCCATTGCAGCTATCGCTATTTGCTCTACCTTATCCAAATCATCTCCGTAGCTTACCCCGCAATCAATCCTGATTCTTCTTTTACCCATCGCGGTATAATTGGTAAACGTCTCTTGGAATAAAAAGCGGTTAGGGACATGCACCGTCGGTCCATCAAAAGTCTGTACCTTGGTGACCCGAAGATCAATATCCACGACGGTGCCCATAACGCCGTCATGGGTTTCCACGACATCGCCAATTCCGAAAGGTCGCTGAAAGGTGATGAAAATGCCGGACATAAAGTTGGCGGCAGTATCCTGGAAGGCAAATCCTAAAGCCAGGCCTAATATACCCAGCCCTGCCAGTATGGAGGCTACTGTCCCTGTTAAGTTCAATATAGACAGGGCAAGCATCAAACCACCTATTAGAATTGCAAGGAAAAACAACCTACTTAAAAAGCCGCTGATCGTCTCGTTGAGATGTGCTTTGACTAGATATTTTTTTGAAAACCTTTCCAATAACCGGGCTAAAAAGTAGATGCCTATCAATATGATCAACGCGAGAGCTATATTAGGTAAGAGCTTAACGAAGGCAATCAGCCAACCTTCCAGCTTGTTCAAAAGGGTATTAATTAATTCGGAGGTTTTCATGTGTTAGAGTTAAACGTGATGAAAAAAAGAATAGATTGGTGGGAAGTATAAGGACGATCGAGCGGTTTCTTAAAAACTATCAACCGGAAGATTCACAATAATCAGTGTTTATCTTGAATCCTAGAAATGCTACGCAATTCAGATGCCATACCGACAAAGTCTTCAGCAAGCTTGGTGAAAAATATCGCTTATTAGCCCTCAATTCTGCCAAATGAAATACAATAGCCGTGTCCCTATTACGCTTTAAAAAATGCGAACAAGGTCTGGCAAATGATGACGAATATCCTTTTTAACTGTATCCCGCCTTGTCGCAGTAGCAATACAAGGAAGGGGTCAAGAAATTACTTATAGACTAAGATTGGCTGAACGACTTTCCGGGAAAAGGATCAATACCAGTGAACTTCTATTTAAATAGCCCGAATAATTAATGAAACCTTCGTTATCTCTAGGCTGGCTAGACCGATATCTCGTTCAAAAAGGATCCAAAAGCTAACGCTCGAGCATTACAGCTTTAAAGGAGCGAAAGTTTCCGTTAAGTTATCAAAGTTTCCAAATAAGGGCCGAAAATATCATTTTAGACATTTAATAAATATTTAGAGGAAAACTTTTTTATATTAAGGAATCGCATTCTTAGCTTAAGGAAAGACTTTTTTCTTCAAAGTCAATTTACATTATATGAAGAATTGAATTAAAATAAGCAGAAGGCCGATTTTGTTTGCTGTTCCCCAATATCATTGCAAGGATGTCATTTTTAATAAATAGAATGGGATTATGCAATTAAGTTATAATGTAATGTAAAAAAGGAAAACTAAATATGTTTGTTCTTAAAGGTATTCCTAAAATAAAATATCTTTTATAGTGCAAGGATTGACAAAACGTAATTTTTACACTAGCTTTAATTTATGGCGACCAAGCGCACTATATCAGAATCCAAGACGATGGAAATGTATAGGACGGCGCTTCATAATGTGCGGACCCAACCGCGTATCGCCAGCGGTATGGTGGGATTCGGGTATGGGCCGGCCAAAATCGACGAAGGAAAAGATCTTCATATCCGAACCCAAGAAGCTATTGAGTCAAAACTTCGGCTAAAGAACGCAGCCGCAGCTGCCTATCGCCACCTTTTATCCCTGCAAAAGGAATTTACCGCCAAGTACACCCTGCACCGGATGAAAGCAAGGATTGTTTTCGAAGATTCCCCTTCTTTGATGAACCACCTGTTGCTGAACAAACCCCTCACCGGATCATTTGTCCCCTGGCTCGATGTTGTATCGACATTTTATTCCCTTGTCCTTTCAAAAATAGAGCTACAAGAACAATTGAGCCGGATGCTGGTAACTAGGGAGGAACTTCTTGCCGCCAAGGTGGGCATCGCTGCTATAGAGAAGGCCAGAGCTGCCTATGTACTTGCCAATGCTGAAGCCCAGAATGCCACCCAAGTCAAAAATGTCGCATTTAAAAAATTGGACGTCTGGATGAGGGAGTTTTATGCGGTGGCAAAGGTCGCCTTGTACGATACGCCGCAGCTGATGGAGGCGCTAGGAAAGAAGGTGAAGTCAAAGTAATACCAATCGCAAAGATAGGGGTTCAAAATGCGTATTTACAACCATTAAACGCTCATTTGAAGGATCAACTTATGGATTTTTTTGAAATATCCCATTAACAAAAGATTCTCAAATTTGAAACAATTTTAGTTATCAACAAAAATACCCATTTGATTATCAGTGTTTTAAAATTTATTTCTGTAAACTTTTTGTAATCCATCTTTTTTAAAACTCAAAAAAAGTATCTTTGTAATAACGCTGCTCCACTAGTCACCACCGATCTGTCTAACGGACTGTAGGTGTGTGGATTCAATCATTATTTACAATAAATCGGTATGGATATGGAAGTAAAAAACCTCACAGAACAAGCCACAACCTACACACTGGATGAGGCTTATCAGGCCACTTTAAAGTATTTTAAAGGCGATGAACTTGCTGCCCGCGTATGGGTAAACAAGTATGCTTTGAAGGATTCTTATGGATCCTTGTTCGAACTGACTCCCGACGATATGCACCGCAGGATCGCCCGGGAGATTGCGAGGGTGGAAAAAAACTATCCCAACCCTTTGAGTGAAGATGAGGTTTTTGATCTGGTGAAGGACTTCAAATATATTATTCCGCAAGGAAGCCCCATGACAGGGATCGGCAACCCTTTTCAGATCGCTTCCCTTTCCAACTGTTTTGTAATCGGGGCGGACGGGCCATCGGATTCGTACGGGGGGATCATGAAGGTCGATCAGGAACAGGTTCAGTTGATGAAAAGAAGAGGCGGTGTCGGCCATGACCTTTCCCATATCCGACCAAAAAGCTCTCCGGTGAAAAACTCTGCTTTGACCTCTACCGGTTTGGTGCCTTTTATGGAACGTTATTCCAATTCTACCCGTGAAGTGGCACAGGACGGGAGACGTGGCGCTTTGATGCTCTCGGTAGCCATCAAGCATCCGGATGCGGAGAGTTTTATCGATGCCAAGATGACGCAGGGTAAGGTTACTGGAGCCAATGTCTCTGTCCGCATCGACGATGAATTCATGCGTGCGGTCGAGGGTAACCAAATATATAAGCAGCAATATCCAATTGACAGTGAACAGCCCCAATATTCCAATGAGGTAGACGCCCAAAGGATATGGAAGAAAATAGTCCATAACGCATGGAAATCAGCGGAGCCCGGGATCCTGTTTTGGGATACCATCATCAGGGAATCGCTGCCGGACTGCTATGCCGACTTGGGATATAAGACGGTCTCCACCAATCCTTGTGGGGAAATACCGCTTTGTCCTTATGATTCCTGCCGGTTGTTGGCCATCAACTTGTATTCCTACGTTGACAATCCTTTTACCAAGGAGGCGGCCTTTAATTGGGAGTTGTTCAAGAAGCACGTCCATTATGCCCAGAAGATCATGGATGATATCATTGATCTGGAACTGGAGAAAATCGATGCCATTCTGAAGAAAATTGAGGATGATCCAGAGGACATGAGCATCAAAGGGGTGGAACATAATCTTTGGCTGGAGATTCGTAAGAAAGCCAAGGAAGGAAGAAGGACAGGCATAGGCATCACCGCCGAGGGCGACATGCTGGCCGGCCTAGGTTTAAGGTATGGCAGCGACGAAGGGGTGGCTTTTTCAGTGGATATCCATAAGAATTTGGCACTTGAGGCTTATAGGGGTTCGGTTTTGACTGCGAAAGATAGGGGCCCTTTTGCCATTTATGATTCGGAACGGGAAAAGAACAATCCTTTTATGCTCCGGTTGAAAGAGGCGGATGCCGAGCTTTACTACCAGATGACCGAGTATGGACGGAGGAACATCGCGTTGTTGACCATAGCACCCACCGGCACTACCAGCTTGATGTCACAGACCTCTTCCGGTATAGAGCCTGTATTTATGCCGGTTTACAAAAGAAGAAGAAAGGTAAACCCTAATGATAAAGATGTGAGGGTGGATTTCGTAGATGAGGTAGGGGACTCTTGGGAAGAATACGTGGTATTCCACCACCGCTTCAAGGAATGGATGGAGATCAATGGATATGATACGACCAAGAACTATTCCCAAGCTGAGCTCGACAAGTTTATCGCGCTTTCCCCTTATTACAAAGCCACTTCCAACGATGTAGATTACCTCAAAAAAGTCAAGATGCAAGGGGCCATCCAAAAATGGGTAGACCATTCTATCAGTGTGACCATCAATATGCCTCAGGATGTTTCAGAAGACCTGGTTGGCGAATGCTACATGGAGGCTTGGAAGGCGGGATGTAAAGGAGTGACGGTTTACCGTGACGGCTCTAGGGCTGGGGTTCTGATCTCCAATGAAGAAAAAAAGAAAGAGGAGAAAAGCCAGGGTTGGTCCATATTCCCGACAATAAGACCTACCGTGTTGGATGCGGAAGTGGTACGTTTTCAAAACGCGAAGGACAAATGGGTGGCATTTATCGGCCTTATCGATGGGCGGCCCTACGAGATCTTCACCGGGTTTGCTGACGATGAGGACGGAATCATCCTTCCAAGATGGCTCAATAAAGGGCTTATTATCAAGAACAGGAATGAGGATGGAAGTTCGCGCTACGACTTCCAGTACCAGAACAAACGGGGTTATAAAACCACCATTGAAGGTTTGTCTTATAAGTTCAATCCTGAATACTGGAATTATGCAAAGCTGATCTCCAGTACCTTGAGACATGGAATGCCTATCGAGAAGGTGGTAGACTTGATCAGCAGCCTTCAGCTGGACGAAGCCATCAATACCTGGAAAAACGGGGTGGCACGTGCCTTAAAGCGTTATGTGCCGGATGGGGCAGAAGCCAAAAAGCAAAAATGTGAAAGCTGTAACTCTACCAACCTGCACTATCAGGAAGGCTGCCTGACCTGCAAGGATTGCGGGTCGTCGAAGTGCGGATAAGGAGGAGACGCTAGTATCAAGATCAAAGATGAAAGAATAAAGAATAAAGATTCAAGATCAGCAATTCTTCAGTCTTCTAGCTCGCTTAAGGGAATGTATCTTTGTGGGGAAGGGAATATCTTCTTCATCGGGAAACATTCCCTTTCTTTTTGGGGTTATACCCCCATCAACCAATTAAAGCCAAACCCATGGAGCAAGACGCTGTACGTTTAAACAAATTTATCAGTGACACAGGTTTATGTTCCAGACGGGAAGCGGACCGTTTTATTGAACAAGGTACAGTCTTTATCAACGGGCGGAAAGCGGTGGTTGGAGACCAGGTAAAAGGCGGGGACAGGGTTAAGGTGAACGGCCATATGTTGGAGCCCCGACCGATTGAGGACATGGTGTTCATCGCATTGAACAAGCCAGTAGGCATTACTTCCACCACGGAAAAGGATGTCCGGGACAACATCGTCCGTTACGTCAATCATAGCCAGCGGATTTTTCCCATCGGCCGTCTGGATAAGGATTCCCAAGGGCTGATTTTTATGACCAACAACGGGGACATCGTCAACAAGATCTTGCGCGCCGGCAATAATCACGAGAAGGAATATGTGGTAACGGTAGATAAGCCTTTAACCGACGACATGATCCGCGGGATGGCGAAGGGAGTTCCGATCCTGGGGGAGATGACAAAAAAATGTAAAGTATTTCAAGAAAGTGCTTATGTCTTTAGAATCATATTAACCCAAGGACTTAACCGTCAGATCAGACGGATGTGCGAACATTTTGGCTATGAAGTGACCAAGCTGGAGCGGGTCAGGATCATGAATATTGATTTGAAAGGTTTGCCCACGGGTGATTGGAGGGACTTGACGGAGAAGGAAATGAACGAAATCTATCAAATGATAGAAGGATCATCATCTGACCCGGTCCAAACCTCCAAAGCGAAACCTTCTGTTAAAAAGAAACCTGTCTGGAAAAAGGATGGGGGATATTCAGCCCATAAACCCTCGGATACAAAAAGGGCTTCCCCCAAAAGCGGCTCGGGCAAAAGGGAAGGAAAATCCCGGGTGGCGCCAAAACCCTCTGGAGGTCGGGGGGCTGGCTCAAGAGGTGGTGCCAATATCTCTGGCAGGAACAAGAGGAGATAGCTGAACGGCGTCTAATGGATGAATGATGTCTGTGCCCGCGGGGACGCAGGCACGTGTTACGGCCCAGTCGATGTCCTCACCTTTCTTTATCATTGGGGGATGTGAAAGTGCAGACGCCTGCACGGTGGAAATGCCGAAGCAGGTGGTGGGAGAGCCGGCTGTCTAGCTTCGGCGATTTCAACGACAATAAATATTTTTTTTTTGTGGAGGAACAGGATTTCATTTTCCTTTCCTCTAAATTGTTTTTCTTAATTTTAAAACCTGATGGCAAATAAACCCACCAAAGAAAAAGTGACCATGGCCAAAGTCTTTAGGACGATTATCTGGCCGAGGAGAAAGCAATTATTTATAGGACTTCTGCTAATCGTTATAAGCCGTTTGGCGGGTTTGGTCTTGCCTGGTGCAAGTAAATATCTGGTGGATGATGTGATTCCCTCCAGTGATTTTGAGTTGCTAAAGTGGCTTATTCTTGCGGTAGTGCTGGCTGTGGTTATCCAGTCGGTAACTTCATTTGCATTGACACAGATTCTAAGCGTGGAGGCCCAGAATCTAATATCCAAATTAAGGGCACAGGTCCAGGCCCATATTATTCGGTTACCGATTCGTTTTTTTGACAGTGCCAAGACTGGTGAACTGGTTTCCCGGGTGATGACGGATGTCGAGGGTGTCCGCAATCTTGTCGGCACGGGTTTGGCCCAAATGGTGGGAGGGGTGCTGACCTCTGTGATTTGTTTGGTGCTGTTGATCATGATCAGTCCAATGCTCACCCTCTATGTTCTGGTTCCAGTAGCCATTTTTGGCCTGATTTCTCTCAAAGCTTTCGGGAGGATCCGTCCGATTTTCAGGGAGAGGGGTGTGATCAATGCGGAGGTTACCGGAAGGCTTACGGAGACTTTGGGCGGCATCCGGGTCATCAAAGGTTTTAATGCGGAAAAGCAGGAGATCAGGACTTTTGAGGAAGGTGTGAACCGCTTGTTTTTAAATGTTAAAAGCAGCCTTACCGCTACCAGTTTTGTGACCAGTGCGGCGACCCTGCTTCTGGGTTTGGCCTCTGCGGGAATTATGGGTATCGGCGGTTACATGATTATGGAGGAAGATCTCACCTTTGGGGATTTTTTGGCCTTTACTTTATTGTTGGGTTTTATGATTGCCCCGATTCTTCAGATGAGCAATATAGGAAGCCAGTTGACAGAAGCATTTGCGGGATTGGATAGAACGGAAGAGCTGATGAACCTGCCTTTAGAAGAAGATCCAACCAAACGTAACATGGTTTTACCTGATATTCGTGGGGAAATAAAATTTGAGAATGTAAGCTTTTCCTATGAGGAGGGAAAAAAGATCCTCAAAGACATCAATTTTCTGGCACCTGCTGGCTCCGTCACCGCCTTGGTGGGAAGTTCGGGGTCCGGAAAGACAACCATTTCCGGATTGGTGGCCTCCTTCTTAAACCCGGATTCGGGCAAGGTTACAGTTGACGGGGTAGATCTCCAGCAGATCAGCTTGGATAGTTACCGGAGCCAATTGGGAGTCGTACTGCAGGATGATTTTCTTTTTGAAGGGACTATCCGGGAAAATATTTTGTTTTCCCGTCCGGACGCTTCTGCGCAATTGGTGGACAACGCCGTCCGCGCTGCCTATGTAAGCGAATTCACCGACAAATTTGAGCTAGGGTTGGACACCATGATAGGGGAACGAGGTGTGAAACTTTCCGGTGGACAGCGCCAAAGATTGGCGATTGCCAGGGCCATTTTGGCAGATCCAAAAATTTTGATACTTGATGAAGCCACTTCCAGTCTGGATGCGGAAAGTGAACATTATATCCAGGCCAGCTTGAAAGAGTTACTGAAGGGGAGGACAACTTTTGTAATTGCGCACCGGTTGAGTACCATCCGTCAGGCGGATCAGATACTGATCATCGAGCAAGGGGAGATAGTCGAAAGAGGTAAGCATGAGGATTTGATTGCACAGCAGGGGAGGTACTACGACTTGTACACCTATCAGGCGAGGATCTAAGGGTCGACGCTCTCCGGCTTAGCTAATTAAATGGGTTGAGATAATTTTTTTTGTACCACAAGGTATGTTGGTTTTTGTAAGTATCCTCTTTAAATTAGAGGCAAGCTATTGATTTTCTATGTGTTGTCGTGGCGGGCGGATTGATATAGCTTTTGTTGAAGACCTCTTCAAGCGAATAAAAACATCACGGCTATGAGAAAACTAGTCATGTGGAACATCATCACCCTAGATGGATTTTTCGAAGGAAACAGTCCTTGGGAGCTGTCTTTTCATGAAGCTATATGGGGAGAGGAATTGGAGAAACTTAGCCTTGAGCAACTGAAATCGGCAGATTTTCTCGTGTTTGGCCGTAAAACCTATGAAGGAATGGCTGCGTACTGGGAGTCTGCAGAAGGCGAAATTGCCGAGCTGATGAACAAGACGCCAAAGCTTGTGTTTTCGCGAACGTTGCCATCTGCTGACTGGAACAATTCCCATTTGATCAGAGAAAATGCCTCAGCAGAACTATTGCAGTGGAAAGAGAAGGGTGATGGGGATATGTATATTTTTGGGAGTGCCAACCTATCAGAAACATTGATCCAGGAAAAGTTGTTCGATGAGTACCGCATAGGTATAGCACCGGTGATTCTTGGAAGCGGCCGTCCCTTGTTCGGCAGGGGCTTGGCTTCTAGAAACCTGTCTCTTCTTTCCGCCCAGCAGCTTGTGAATGGGGGTGTGATTCTAACCTACAGATAGTCAAAGAAGATGCCCATGGCTTTTCTGTGAAGTTGATCTTTTATCTCTCGAGAACCGGTAAGTTACTTTCATTTCCCGTATTAAAGAAGAGTTATATTCCATCCGCACTTCCAAGCAACCAATATCCCCATCCGATATTGAAGTCTAGATTTTTCTCAATGAATTGTTAAAGTGGCTATAATGAGCCGGAGGAAATAGCTTTGCTCACAGACCAACTCTCTGATATCGTATTTAGATAATTATATATTGAAAAACAATAAATAATTGTTGTAATTTATAATGGATATTTTTATACTTGTAAGCATAACTGTGGCTACCCGAGGCGCCATAGATGAATAGCCATCTGACGGGGGTAAGCAAATTGCATCAAGCATTACCTAAAAAATATTCCAATAAAGCATAATCAAATCCAATAGCCTAAGAAAATGAAAAAGAACTTGCTACTTACCCTCGCCGACTGGTGGTTTAAAATCTCTACCGTCCTCGTTGTATTGAGCTTTCTGTACCTAACCGGCTTGCTGATTACCTATCATCTAAATCCAGGCTATTTTGAAAACAAGCACCTGAACCTGGCAGGTTTGTTTGGGGGACAAGTTGGCTATACTATTCAAGAAGTTTTTCATACCTCAGAGGAGTCGGCGCCGCTTCACCCCTTTGCCATCAAACACATTAAGCCTTTCTCTCTTTATGTGGTCTATTTACAGTTCGCTGCCATCTTTTTTTGTTCATTCATGATTTTTAAAGAAGGAATTAGATTAATTAATTCAATAAAAAGTCTGGAATCTTTTAAAGAAGGAAATGTGAATTCCTTAAAGAAAATGGGTAAGTTTTTCATGTTTATTTTCCTCTTGTCGGGATTTGCACTGGTAGTGGTTGAAAATGGGCAGTTTATGGGCCTATTCTTCAATTTTACCGCATTTTCCCTGATGGCTGCTAGTTATATTATGGCTGAAATCTTCAAGCAAGGCAATGTCCTACAGGAGGAAGTCCAAAATACAATTTAATGATTATAGTTAATCTGGACGTGATGCTGGCAAAACGCAAAATGTCCGTAACGGAGCTATCAGAGCGAATCGGTATCACTATGGCCAATATTTCCATCTTGAAAACCGGCAAGGCCAAAGCCATCCGTTTCTCTACCCTGGAAGCAATTTGCCGGGAATTGGACTGTCAGCCGGGGGATATCTTGGAATATAGAGCTGATGAGGCTACCTGAGACGGTTGTGAGTGTAGGTTGATGAACGGGGTGTTTCTTCTCCTTCTCCGTCATAGATAAGCTTTTTTGTCCGCTCGATATTCGACCTGAGATAGGCATTTTTAATAGATTCTTCGGTTAATAGATCCACTTTTCTGCCAAAAAGTGCTTCGAGTTATCCCAAAGTGAAAGCAAAGCGTCACCACGGTCGGCAGGGTCGGGAATATCAATTTTGACTAAAATATCGATGTCACTGCTGTCAGGGTTAAAATGCTCCGTGATGGAGGGACCAAATGCATATAATTTGGCAACCTTATGGGAACGGCACAAGTCGGCAAAGTCAGTACGTTTCTCCTTGATTAAAGTCTGTAAATCTTAAATCCCGCCGAACAATTCAAAGGACTCTAGATATTCGGGAACAATTGGGTTCCACCCTAATTCGCTGTTCAGAAGCCCTGCCAACGCTTCGGAAGCTTCCTGTTCGCCATGGACAATAA
>Ga0209075_1004359_pt1 | contig 11377 bp, 8 predicted proteins | sample Stecom2011_FD_187523 | JGI IMG/M metagenome (GOLD analysis project Ga0209075, IMG submission 187523) | Agricultural soil microbial communities from Utah to study Nitrogen management - Steer compost 2011 (SPAdes) (version 2) | ecosystem: Environmental > Terrestrial > Soil > Agricultural land...
TAATAATGCGGCCGAATTTTTTTCTTTTCATCCCTTCCATTGCGAGAGAAGTAGTGAAAACATAGGTTTTGAAGAGCAAGTCGAAAGCTTGTTGGAAGTCTTCCACATCTTGTTCCAAAACGGCACCAGCTGCCGGTCCTTGGGTGTTATTGACTAAAATGTCTATTGATTTACCGTCAAAAAAAGCTTGAATAACATCCCTGAAATTCTCAAAATCTGTAAAATCCACGACCAAATAATCATGTTGCTGTCCATGATCGCATGGCAGTTCATGGAGAAGCGTTTCAAGCTTGTCCCTGTTTCTTGCCATGAGGGTGACTTGTGCGCCACTCGCGGCCATTTGTAATGCGACGGCTTTGCCTAAGCCACTGGTAGCACCACCGATTAGTGCGGTATGTTCTTGGAGGTTAATTTTCATAAGTTGGATGATTTTACAAGAATGGTTTTTATAAAATCTGCCATAAGATAATGCATACCCGTAACGGTTCAAAATTCCTACATCATAATATAGGTATTTATATATCTAAGAATCATTATCAGTGATAGTATATAGCCAAGGAGTGAGTTCTTGCATAGGGGGCTTTATTTTTTAATCAAAAATCAACAGTAGTCTATGTGCAACCGGAACCCGGAGGGGAAGCAGAAAGGAGCAGAAAATTTCCTGCTCCAAGAAGTTGAATACTTGTACGGAAGTTTTATTTCCAGATGTGGGTCCTTATCCTCTCCACCATTTTTCATGGTTGGCATGGGTAGGTAGAAATGCACCTTCATTAAAGAAATTGTTGTAAAAATCAAGGTCAAGATGATGGGCTTGAAGGTAAGTGAGACTATAAATAGCGGGAATTGTTCCTGGGAATTTACCATAGGTTTCAAGGATATATTGTGCCATAACGGACACGCATTCCTGAAACTCGGGGTCGTGGAATTTTGCACTGCTCCTTATCCTTGAACTTTCCTTCCAAGGGCCGTTGGTGTCTTTATTAAAAGGACCGCCTGCTCCAAATTTCCTATCTATTAAAGCACTGGTTGCCTCGTGCATATCTTTATAAAAAGGAAGGGCAAAAGCCTTCATACACTCCTGGAAGACCAGTGATGTTGGGCAAAGGCGAATCCCCCACCATATTAGATATGAAACCAAGCCCCGGAACTTCAGGGTCCCCGCTTGCGCCCAGCAAGCTAAATCGGTCTAGGCCATCAAACATCCACCCCCCTAGGCCGGTAGCCTGTAACATTAACATCCCTGCATAGCAGGCGGTAGAAACTTCAGCTGTAGCTTCTCCCAATACCAACTGTTCTACAAAACTTAGAGGGTAAGGGTTTTCCACATCCACCAGATGTTTAAACTTTCTGAGACCTTCAATTTTTGTGTTGTTGAGATCATCATAAATGCATCCGCCATTTTGAACCAGAAAACATAAAACAGCCAGCATATGTTGGGCAAGATCAGCTACTGGAATAATTAGCGTGCTCCCAGGCACGTTAACACACCATGTATTATGTCCATCCATAAAGGGTTCTTGGGGAGGAATGTTCAGACGTTGGTCCTGCAATTTCACTATCCTTTTCTTGTGGGCAGCAAGCCATGCATTGAGATCAAATTCTCCTTTCTTTGTATAAGTTACCAATGATCCGGAATCCCTGGTAGGCAGAAAATAGGTTCCTTGATCATCTGTGAAAAAAAATTCCGTAGTATGAAAACCGGCAGCAGAGGGGAACGTCCTACCACCTGCTGCTAGGGAGTAGTTGGCCAAATGAGGAGCGTAAGAAGCACTTCGATAGATCATATGGTGAAAGCCCGTGTTCCCGGTCGAAGCGGCTAATATCATCATTTGTTCCAACTCACTTAAGGGTTGAGGCGCATGTTTTGACTTGAACTTTAATGGTCCGTCGGGGATTTCATTTCCTTTGGCAAACCTCCTAGCCCTTCTTCCATAAAGCGCCTCTATGAGCGGAAACCTCACTGCTTCGGCCAATCCTCTTGGGATCCTGTGCAAGCCATCAATCAATGTCCGTCCTCTATCCTTAAGCACATTGCCTTTTGTCGATAGTCCACAACCGCTCAAAAGTGCACCTGAAGCCAGAAATAAGGAGCCAACCATTTCTCGTCGGTTGATTCCTGAAGTTTTTAATTGTCTCATCTAGAATGTGTTTTATATTAATTTTATAATGTGCATCAGGATCTTATGGAAGATCCCTAGATGCATTGCAAAAATATATGTAGAGGATAGGCTGGAAAACGGTAGAATTACCGTATTGTACAGGTAAATTGCTGTAATTAGGTTAAATCAACTCGATAAGACCTTTTTCGCTTCCTATTTTGACAGCTTCTGTGCGTGTGTGGCAATAGAATTTTTCGAAAATAAACCTTATATGCATATCTACCGTCCGTGGACTTAAAAAAAGGCGTTCGGCAATTTCCTTATTGGAAAGCCCAGAGGAAAGTAGCTGCAGCACATCGAGTTGCCTGCTGGTCAACGTATCCTTTATAGATTGTTTTTGGAGGGCTGATTTTTTAACTAATTTGCTCAGTTTGGTCACCATCGGGCTTAACCCCATTTTTTTTGCTTTAGAATGGATCGTCAGTAAAGTTTGTTGTCCCTTTTCGATCTCATCCAGCGACAGGTAACAAATAACGAGATGATACCCAATCAAAATCACCTGGTAAGGGATTTTTAAAGGTTCCAAGTATACTTTGGCTTCTGTGAGGCGGGCTATAGCGATTAGATGCTCTCCCTTTAGCAACGCATCCAAACCCAGTCCATAAGCCATACAGCCTAAGGCCTCTGTATTTCCCGTTTCTTTACAGATGAAGGAGATGATTTTTAAACATTTATTAAGGGATACAGCATCTTCCTGCTCACGAAAGAACATCGCGGCATCCATCAAACTCAACAAGACATCATGTTTTTCGCCCGTCTGAGGCCACTCATCAATTATCCTGCAATACCATTCTCGCGCCCTCTCCGGATTTTCCTTTAGTTCATAAATTTTGGCCATCGGGAGGTGCAATAAATGGTACATCAACATAAATTGTTCTTTCTGGGCTAAAAAGATGCCTTTTAGTGCATGTTTTTCTGCAGATCGAATTTCTCCGCGTGAAGATTTTATTATAGCCATGACACAATATGCAGTTGATTTGGAAGGATTGCTGATAGAAGGGTCCCTGATTAAAGAAGTACAGACCTCAAGGGCTTTTTTCCATTCTCCCAAGCGTAGAAGGATCCAGGACAAGCAACTATAGCACATTTGGGTTTGGGCCCCCATTTTTTCAGTCTCACAAAAACCAATGGCCTCATCAAATACTGATTTAGCCCCTTCAAAATCCGAAGCATATTCAAAAGTTCCGGCCAATTTCCTGTATACAAAAGCTGCTGTTTCTAAAAGGTTATTCCTCAAAGCTAGCTGAAGGGCCTCTTGGGCCAACGTTTGGCCAGAGCTGTAGTTGCCCTCCATGGCAAGTATATAGGATTTGATAGCCATGGATTTACAAGTATGTTCTACCTGCCCTGCCATTTGAGAGTCAACTAATGCTTCTTCACAATATTCCAACCCCTTAGACAGGTTCAAATCGTCCACAGCTTTAATGGCAAGGGCCATAAATTCCACTGCTGATTCTTTAAAATCTTTGTTTTTTCTAAAAATATTGGCAGCCTTAGTTCGCAACTGCTTATATAGGTGCCAGCTTCCTTGCTGGGAATAGTCTATGGCCAACGCTCTTAAAACAGAAGCGTATTGATGCACATCTTTCTTGATTGTTAGGTTTTCTAAAAGCTTTTCTCGGATAACGATTACCTGGGCGAGCTCACCACAGCATTCATAACTTGAAACCATGTTTTGATACACTTCGATTTCTTCCGTCTGGGAAAGCATTCCCAAGTTGGAGACTTTCTCACCCACCCTTATGACTAAGGAGTGAAGCTGTTCGACTTTATATTGGTTCAAGGCCGAAAGGAACTCCGATTTTGCATTTTCTTTGTTGCCTGCCAAGAGCCAAAGGTCACCGAGTTTCTCTTTTCCTAAGAACTTGTTTTGAAAATATACTATTAAAGACCTTGAGGCACTGACTTTTTCAGACCATTTATATCTCTGTAAAAGAGCTTTGTTTGTGTCTGATTCCACCTCAATCGATTGCGGATCTGCATGTGTAAAAGAGAGATTCGTTAGTTCATCAATAGCCTCAGGGGCTTGGAGGAGTTCTGAAAGATCAATGAATTCCATCTTTCCTTCAATAAGACAAAGAAAAAGTAGGCCTTTTCTGGCATCATCTGACAATAACCCCAGACGGTTTTCTAAATTAGAAAAGAAGTCTTTTTGCATTTCCATATCGAATAAGGAATAGGTGAGGTTTTGATGGCAGAAATCAACAGAAATTCTAAGTGTTATCCGATGGTATTGTATTGATTATCAAAGATATAAAGTTAAATAATTATCCAGGTTTTAAAAATAATCCCCTAATTACTTTTAAAAGCACCATAAAAGAAATTCACGCAATCTGTTACCTGAACAAGACGCGCCAAAAATTTATAGCCTATAGATTTTGTAGAGTTTAATAAATATAGAAAAAAATTGCATTATATTTGTCACACTAACTATTGGTATGACACAGGAACAGTTTTCAAGATATTCCTTTCTTTTGGACAGAACGGCGCGGAGGGTAAAACAATATGCGCAGAGCAAATTCAAATTGGGCGATTTTGATGTGACGGTGGACCAATGGTTGATCCTGAAAAACCTGGAGGAACACGGAGTTCTGAGTCAAACAGAGTTGGCTAACTTAGTCTTTAAGGACCATCCCACTTTGACGCGGATTATCGATATTCTTTGTAAAAAAGGATATGTAGAAAGGATTCCTAATCCAAATGACAGGAGGAGCTTTCAGCTGTTGTTGACCTCGGAAGGTGAGAATAAAGTTTTGGAATTGAAACCCCAGGTGGCAACGATAAGGGAGAAAGCATGGGAAAATCTAGGTCACAATGATTTTGAAGAGTTTAAACGGATTCTTAATACGATTTATAATAATTTAGAATAGTTTAAATAACTGAGGTTTTGCTTGCAAGACCCATTATATTTGCAACCTATTATTGAATAGTAAATAATTGAAACCATGATAAATACAGACATTTGCATAATTGGAGCCGGCCCTGTTGGGCTCTTTGCCGTTTTCGAAGCCGGATTGTTGAAGATGCGTTGTCATTTGGTGGATGCGTTGCCGCAGGTGGGGGGGCAGCTGTCGGAAATCTATCCCCAAAAACCTATTTATGATATTCCAGGATTCCCGGAGATTAAAGCTCAGGACCTTGTCAATAACCTGATGAAGCAGATCGAGCCTTTCCATCCCACGTTCACATTGGGGGAAAGAATAGATCATTTGACGAAACAGGAGGATGGTTCTTTTACGCTGACTACAAGTGATAAAACAAAAATACATGCCAAGGTAGTAGTGATTGCTGGAGGTCTGGGTTGCTTTGAACCTAGGAAGCCTGTGTTGGAAAAGCTGGAATACTTTGAGGGAAAAGGCATCACTTATATGGTGAAAGATCCTGAGAAATTCAGGAATAAGAAAGTGGTTTTGGCTGGCGGAGGAGATTCTGCGCTTGACTGGGCGATTTATCTGTCCAACGTTGCTGAAAGAGTCACTTTGGTCCATCGAAATGAGACTTTTAGAGGAGCCCCTGATTCAGCCTCTAAGGTGTTTGACCTCGCCAATAACGGAAAAATTGACCTTATTTTGAGTTCTGATCTCAAGCAATTGGGGGGTAACGGTCATCTGCAAAGCGTCACCATGGTCAACAAGAAGAAAGAGGAAATTACTGTTGATACAGATTATCTCATTCCGTTGTTTGGCTTAAGTCCGAAACTCGGTCCGATAGCTGATTGGGGGTTGAACATCGATAAAAACGCCATTGAAGTCGATACCGTTCATTATTCCACGAATGTACCAGGCATCTATGCCATTGGGGATATCAACACCTACGAGAATAAGCTGAAATTGATACTTTGTGGGTTCCATGAAGCGGCTTTGATGTGTCAGGGAGCTTTCAAATTGGTTTATCCGGACCAGAAACTAAGCTTTAAATATACCACTGTTAACGGAGTTAATGCATTCTAAGAGTTATGGTTTTAGTTAAGTTCGAAGTAGAAGATCATGACGGCAACCGTCAGGAAGTAGAGGCACCAGACGACATGGGTTTGAGCCTGATGGAGGTTCTAAAGGCTTCCGAATACCCGGTATTGGCTACATGCGGTGGAATGGCATTATGTGCTACTTGCCACGTCGAGGTAGTAGAAGGCCAAGATGGTCTTGGAGATGCCACAGATGTAGAGTTGGATCAGTTGGAAAATCTCCCCGAATTTTTTCCCAGTAGCCGATTGGCTTGCCAAATACGGATCAGCGAACAGCTGGAAGGAGCTGTATTTAGGTTAAGAGGAGAGGATAATTAGATAATAGTAGAAGGAGCCTAGCGCTCCTTTTTTTATGACGTCACCGCAGGGTTTTGGAGTAGAACACTTTTTGCCTTATAGTAGAGAGCGCCGGTACCTTTGACAGAAGGAACTTAATCCTGCAGATAAGCCTTCTTATTAATGCAGCTGTCTGAGCCCGTTGTGGCATTTTTGGCACAGGTGGTGCTTTGATGTAATAATAGAACATCATTTAGAAAAATCTCTATTAATCAGTAACTATTTAAACTATGGAAACTTTATATTTTAAAATGGGAAAGGCAGGGAAATCTCCCTGGGAGAGAAGGTATCAACACGCTACAAACAACGTCTTATTTGGGAAGCCGAAAAAAAAGAGTAAGTGGTTATACTTTGTGGTGATTGTTTTAATTCTTGCCTTGGGATTTATATTCCAGTAAATCCAGAACAAACAAAAAAGCCTCTAAAGCTGATATCAACTTTAGAGGCTTTTTGTTGGCCGACCAGGTTTCGAACCTGGACTCTTCTGAACCAAAATCAGACGTGTTGCCAGTTACACCATCGGCCAATCTAACATCGGGGAGCGTGTCTCTCCTTTAATGTGCCACAAATGTAGCTGGACTTTTTTTTTAATGCAAATCCTGGAAGCAACATTTGCTTGATTATTCCCTAAAGCCCTTTGTTTCAGCTTTAAATTTTTGCCTACAGGTTTTAGTGAAATGGGATAATGCCCTTTACAGCATTATCCCCAATACAATCACCGTCCTGAATCCTCTATATTATTTAGTCAGGTTTTCTACCCACTTCCTTGCGTTTACTAGAGCTTCCACCCAAGGGGTGATTTCCTCATTTTCCCGGCCAGCTACATAGTTAGGCCAGTTCCAAGGAGCCAATGACCGCTCGATATGCGGCATTATTGCCAAGTGCCTGCCATCTTCCGATGCGATACCCGCCACTGCATGAGCAGAGCCGTTGGGGTTGCCGGGGTAAGCAGCATAGCTATAGGTCATGCTGATATGGTAGTTTTCTTTTGCTTTAGGGAAGTGGAATTTCCCTTCTCCATGCGCAACCCATACGCCTAGTCGCTGGCCTGCCAATGACCCGAACATGACGGTGCTGTTTTCCGGGATATCCACATTCACAAAGGCAGATTCGAACTTGTGGCTATCGTTGTGTTGCATTTTTGGCTTTTCATCATGGGTTGGCGTGACCAAACCGAGTTCTACCATCAGCTGGCAACCGTTGCAGACGCCAAGACTCAAAGTGTCCTCACGTGCATAGAAGTTGTCCAAGGCATTTTTTGCTTTCTCGTTATAAAGAAATGCCCCTGCCCAACCTTTTGCAGACCCTAAAACGTCGGAGTTGGAAAATCCACCTACGAAGACGATCATATTAACATCCTCCAGGTTTTCTCTTCCCGACACCAAATCTGTCATATGTACATCCTTGACATCAAATCCTGCCAGCCATAGGGCATAGGCCATTTCTCTGTCTCCATTTACTCCTTTTTCCCGTATAATGGCCGCTTTTATGCCGCTAGCATCTTTTCGGAAGGGGTCCAGGGAAAAGGCGTCATAGCTACCTTTCCAGTCAGAATGAAAGCGGAAAGAAAGCGGTTGCTTCTTGTAATTGTTAAAACGGTCAAGAGCCAATTGTTTGCCGCTTTGCTTCTGGTCCAAAAGGTAGGATGACCGGAACCAGATATCCCGGTATTGTTCAACATCTAGAGACAGTTCCAGCCCGTCTAGGACAACCTTCTTGTCCTGCGTTACCTCAGCGATCTCGACATAAGCCAAGCCTTCCTTGGTCAATAGTTCCCTTACTTTTTTCTTGTTTTTTACCTGGATAATTACGCCCGGGTTTTCAGCAAACAAGGCTTTAATAGGATCGGACTCTTGGAATTGATCCATATTCACTTTCAGTCCAATACTTTCTGTAGGGAAAGTCATTTCTAATAAGGTAGTAATAATTCCACCAGAGGAAATATCATGTCCGGCCAAAATTTCATCCTCGTGGATCAATTGTTGGATGGCGGCAAAGGCAGTGCTAAAGTAAGCGCTATCCTTGATGGTGGGCGGCTCATTCCCGATTTTGTTGATCACCTGGGCGAAACTGCTTCCCCCTAATTTGGCCGTATCTTTTGAGAAGTCAATGTAAAACAGGCTGCTTCCAGTCACCTCCTTTAAATCGGGGGTGACTACTTTTCTGATATTGGAGCAAGTCGCAATGCTGGAAATGATTACTGTTCCTGGGGAATAAACAGTGTTTCCGTCAGGGTATTTCTGCGTCATCGATAGGGAATCTTTTCCCGTAGGGATGTTGATGCCAAGTTCAATGGCAAAATCACTGATGGCTTCCACCGCCCGGTACAAGCGGTCGTTTTCGCCTTTGTTTTTGGCAGGCCACATCCAGTTGGCACTGAGTGATACCCCTGACAGCCCATGTTCTAAAGGGGCCCACACCAGATTGGTCAAGGTTTCGGCGATAGCAAGTCTGGAACCTGCTTTTGGGTCGGCCAAGGCGGCTACCGGGGCATGGCCGATGGAGGTGGCTATCCCTTTGTTGCCGGTATAGTCAATGGCCATCACCGCAACATTGTTGAGTGGCAGCTGAATGGCCCCCGTGGTCTGTTGCTTGGCCACCCTGCCGGTCACTGACCGGTCTACTTTATTGGTCAACCAATCTTTTGATGCTACTGCCTCCAATTGGAGGACTTCCTGGATATACTCCTGCAGGCTGTTTTTGTCGTAGACTATCTCTTCAAATTGGACCTCAAGGGTTTCATCTTCAAGAATGGTCTTGGGCGAGCTGCCAAATAGATGATGAAGGCTCCAGTCGATGGGTTTTTCTCCAGTGGCGGAGTTTTCAAATTTGAAATGCATGTCCCCTGTCGTTTCTCCGACGACATAAAAGGGAGCCCGCTCTCTTTCAGAAATTTTCTTCAGGGTGGAGACATCCTTTTCATGAATGACAAGCCCCATTCTTTCTTGTGATTCGTTGCCCACTATTTCTTTGGCGGACAAGGTAGGGTCACCTACAGGAAGCTTGTCCAAATGGATGGTGCCGCCGGTTTCTTCTACCAATTCGGAGAGACAATTTAAATGCCCTCCTGCTCCGTGGTCATGGATAGAGATGATCGGATTGTTTGGGCTTTCGGCCATCGCGCGAATGACATTGGCCACCCGTTTTTGCATCTCAGGGTTAGATCTTTGGATGGCGTTGAGCTCGATGGCGTTACTGAATTCCCCCGTATTGACGGAGGAAACGGCCCCGCCGCCCATGCCTATTCTGTAGTTGTCGCCGCCCATGATGACGACCTGGTCGCCCTTGGAGGGACTGTTTTTTAAGCTGTATTTTTCTCGCGTGAAGCCTACGCCACCAGCCTGCATGATCACCTTGTCAAAGCCATATTGCTTTTCGCCTTCTTTATGTTCGAAGGTGAGAAGACTTCCGCTGATCAGAGGTTGTCCGAACTTGTTTCCGAAATCACTGGCACCGTTGGAGGCCTTGATCAGGATATCCATGGGGGTCTGGTAAAGCCATTGCCTTTCCTCCAAGTCTTTTTCCCAGGATCGTCCCGCCTCACTTCGGGAATATGAGGTCATATATACGGCAGTCCCTGCCAAAGGAATGGAAGCCGTTCCGCCTGCAAGCCTGTCCCTGATTTCACCACCTGATCCAGTCGCTGCCCCATTAAAAGGCTCCACAGTGGTGGGGAAATTGTGCGTCTCAGCCTTCAGGGAGATAACTGTATCAATGGTTTCTGTGGTAAAAAAATCTGCCTCATCCGGTGTCTTCGGCGCAAATTGTTGTGCTTTGGGGCCATTGACGAAAGCAACATTATCCTTATAAGCTGAAACGATATAGTTAGGGTGTTCGCTGGATGTCTTTTTGATCAACTGGAAAAGCGTGCTTTCCTTGGTTTCTCCATCAATAATAAAGGTGCCGTTAAAGATCTTGTGGCGGCAATGTTCTGAATTAACCTGGCTGAAGCCAAATACCTCACTGTCCGTAAGGGGTCTTCCCAGATCTTTGCTTATTTTTTCCAGATATTCGATTTCTTCTCCGCTTAAAGCCAATCCTTCGCTGATGCTGTACTCTCCGATGTTGTCAATGGATCGTACGGGTTCAGGTTCGATGTCGATATGAAAAATCTCCTGCCCCAATGCCGCATAAACCGACTGGAGCATGGGATCCACTATGGTGGTGGCATCTTTCAGATAGAATTCCTCTATCCTGGATACCCCGGTGATGCCCATGTTCAGCGTGATTTCCACGGCGTTGGTGGACCAAGGGGTGATCATTTCTTTCCGGGGGCCGACATACATGCCACTAATTTTCGATTGGTCAACAATGCGACTTCCTCCAAACAGCCAGTTCAACTTTTCGATGTCCTGGTCAGTTAATGTTTGAAAAGATTCAAGTGCGTAAATTTTTTCCGGAGAAGATTGGAAAAAGAAGATCATATGATTTTATGTTCGATGGCTATGAAATAAGGAGCAAAGGTAAGCAAATGCATCAAAAGAATGAATGAATTGGCATTTTCCAGAAGTGAATATTGAAGGTAATTGACTAAGGGTGTCCGCTATTACGTCACCAAGTGTTCACATCGTCCATTAATGAACATTTAATAAAGGCTATCATGATTTTGAAATTTTTAAAATATAAAAAAAATAACCTTTTCCACATCAGATTGCTTTGGTGGGTGAGGCACCCGTCCGTTGGTCAACTATAGGAGAAAGATGTAGAATAACAGGGTTTATTCGTCTTAGGGTTGGATTCTTTTTGTGAAGCCCTTCGATACGCACACATAAGAAAATATTATTTCATAAACAACTCAGGAAACTTTGAAGTACCATAAAGTTTTCTGAGTTTTACGGCTTGATTATTAAAGTGGCGTGTGGAACTAAAAAACAAAATAATCGAAGTAGCTACTTCACTGTTCAGACGGATGGGAGTA
>Ga0209075_1004360_pt1 | contig 11373 bp, 11 predicted proteins | sample Stecom2011_FD_187523 | JGI IMG/M metagenome (GOLD analysis project Ga0209075, IMG submission 187523) | Agricultural soil microbial communities from Utah to study Nitrogen management - Steer compost 2011 (SPAdes) (version 2) | ecosystem: Environmental > Terrestrial > Soil > Agricultural land...
CAAGGATACTGATTTTGTAAGCGTCACTATCCGGTTTGTGGATGAGGATCCAAAAAAATGGAGGACCTTTCCCGGTTCATCGCCCGTTTCCGGGCAGGCAAGCGTTAGCTTAATCAGCCGTCTTCGACACTAAGCGCTCGGTTGGGAAATGACAGACAAATTCGCTGCCTTCCCCGAGGCGGCTTTTGATCTCCATGTTTCCATCGTGATTGATCAATACATGCTTGACGATGGCCAGGCCCAGCCCGGTGCCACCGGTGTCTTTATGTCGGCTGGGGTCTGCACGATAAAAGCGCTCGGTAAGCCGGGGAATGTGAACCTCATCAATACCGGCACCTGTGTCTTTAACTGACAGGTGGCCCCCTTCACTGTCTGTGAACCAGAGTACCTTGATTTTGCCCCGGGCCGGGGTGTATTTAACCGCATTGAAGATAAGGTTTGAGAAGGCACTGCGTAACTGGTTTTCATTACCGTTTATCAGGTAATTGCTGCTCGCTTCGAAGCTGATGTCATGCTGATTTTCGCCGCTGAGGGTTCGCGCGTCCTGGCAGATCTGCCTTACCAGTTGGCCAACATCTGTTGGAACGTCATTCTCGGACTCTTCTCCGGTTTCAATCCGGGATAGAAGTATCAGGTCGGAAATCAGCGTTTCCATACGAAAAGACTGGGTGGCCATTGTGTTGATGGCTCTCCGCCACTTGGCGGGCAAATCATCGGCATTGTCCACCAGGGTTTCCAGATAACCACTGATTACCGTAAGTGGTGTACGCATTTCGTGGGAAACGTTGCTCACGAAATCCTGGCGCATCTGCTCCAGTTGATGCAGACGCGAGATATCCTTGGCCACAATAAGACGGTCGTCTTCCCCGAACAGGCTGATCTGGATTTGCAGATGAATATGCGGTTTCGCGGGCGAACTCAGTTCCAGGGGGTCACGGTAGTTTTTTGCGTCAAAGTAGGCTTTGAAAGCCGGTGTGCGGATGAAGTTGTAAATATACTGCCCCTGATCCGTAGAGCGGCGAAATCCCAGCAGATGTTCTGCAGCCCCATTCCACCACTCCATAGCGCCGAGAGCATCGGTCATGATGACACCGTCGCGCATGGCATTTGTGGATTCCTGTATGCGATCTATGCGCGATCGTAGCCTTTCCTGGGTTTGCCGTGAGCTCTGGGTGAGCTTGTGCAGTTTTTCAAAGAAACTGCCCCAGATGCCCATGCTTTGAGGTGCTTCATGACCGGTGTTCGGGTCTGCCAGCCAATGCGCCAAACTCCGGGTTTGATAGAGCGTCCACAACAGATAAAGCCCAAGGCCGGTGGTCAGGCCGTAAACCGGGTGGCCAAAGTACAGGCCGGCAAGCGTGCTGCCTGCAAGCCCGGCTAGTGTGAAGCGCAGATGTCGCGACCAGATATTCTGCATTAAGGGCAGCCTTGTAGTGCTGTTGGTGAGCTGCAGGTGCAGATCAGGCGGGCTGGGTAGAGAACCGGTAGCCTGCGCCTCTCACAGTTTGAATCAGATAGTCGTGATGTTCACCCAGAGCTTTGCGCAGCCGTCGAATGTGCACATCAACCGTTCTCTCTTCAACGTACACATTCCCGCCCCATACCTGATCCAGAAGCTGGGAGCGTGTGTAAACCCGCTCCTGGTGGGTCATGAAGAACTGCAGCAGGCGGTACTCAGTGGGCCCGATATTCAGGGAGCGCTCGTTTGAAGTGACGCGATGGCTGGCAGGGTCCAGCGTGAGGCCATCCACTTCAATGGGGTCGTCGATGCCGGGGGGCGTTGCCCGGCGTAGCACGGCTTTGAGGCGGGCGACCAGTTCTCTCGGGCTGAAAGGTTTAGTGATGTAGTCATCTGCCCCGATTTCCAGGCCGCGGATTTTGTTGTCTTCTTCAACCTTGGCGGTGAGCATGATGATGGGTAGGTCTGCGGTTGTTTCTTCTTTTTTGAGCCGTCTTGCCAGTTCTATACCGCTGGTGCCCGGAAGCATCCAGTCCAGCAGCAGTATGTCTGGCTGCCGGTCAACAATCAGGGCATGAGCCTCCAGGGCATCGGCGGCTTCTATGCATTCGTAATCGGCCATCTCCAGCGCAACAACGATCATCTCTCGGATAGCGGGTTCGTCATCGACAATCAGGACGGTTTTTCCAGACATATTCTCTAACCTGTTTCAGACCATGATGTGTTGCTGAACTATTACAGCGCCAGAGTGTTACAGCTGTGTGACAGCTTTGGTATTCAGTGCCCTCAAGCGACAATCAGGTCAATAACCAGCCCGGCGAACACCGCAAACCCCGCCCAGTTGTTGTTCAGGAAGGCTTTGAAGCAACCATCTCGCTCGCGATCTTTAGCGAGATATTGCTGGTAGATAAACAGGCAGGCCATGGCAACCAGCCCAAGGTAATAGAAACTACCCAGTTCACAGCGGTTGCCCACAATTATCAGGATGAGCACCACCATGGCCTGGAGTGCGCCGATGATTGCACGGTCGCCATCGCCGAACAGGATGGCTGTGGATTTTATGCCGACTTTCAAATCATCATCGCGATCCACCATGGCGTAGAAGGTGTCGTAGGCCACAGTCCAGAGTACGTTGGCTGTGAACAGCAGCCAGGTAATCTGGCTGAGTTCGCCGGCTTCGGCAGCCCATGCCATGGGAATGGCCCAGGAAAATGCAGCGCCCAGGAACAGCTGGGGTAGATGGGTGAAGCGTTTGGAAAAGGGATAAATAAACGCCAGCGCTGCGCCACCAAAGGACAGATAGAGCGTGAGGGTGTTAGTGAAAAGCACCACCATCAGGAACGAGATAATACAGAGACCACCAAACAGGGCGACCGCTTCCCAGGCCTTTACCCGGCCGGTGGTTAGCGGGCGGTCTTTGGTGCGTTTTACGTGCTTGTCCCAGTCCCGGTCGGCAAAGTCGTTGATGGCGCAGCCGGCGGCACGCATAAAGAAAACGCCCAGAGTGAAGACGATGATGTTGCCAATGCCGGGGTTGCCCTCACCGGCAAGCCAGAGTGCCCAGTATGTGGGCCAGAGCAGAAGGAGAGTGCCAATGGGTCGGTCGATGCGCAGCAGTTTTGCGTAATCGGTTAATCGGCTCCGTATGTGTTCTGGCACGGCGTCAGGCAGCATGGGTTTATCCGTTTGGGGCATGGAACAGAATGTGTGGAAAGCAAATGTGCAGGGATTATAGCCAGTGGGCGGGCAGGGGTGAAAGTCGGAGCTTCCTCCGTAGCCCATCAGTTCCCGCGGTAAAGCACAGGAAGCAGGTATTCGCCGACCAGTAATGCGCTCTGCTTGTTGCTGAAGAGGGAGCGACGCGCAAGTTCAGGTTCCGATTGCCCGGCTCTTGAAGGAGCAGTGCAGAGCCCGGTTTCAAGAGGGCCGCGCTGCCAGTCGCGGCTGCCGAACAGGAAAGCGCCCAAGGGTTTGCTGCCAAGATTAAGCAGCCGCCGGCCTTCACCCTTGAGGCAAGCAAGGGGGATAACGGTGCGAGCAAGAACCCAGGGCTCGCCATCGCCACACAGACGTACTTCGCGAATCCAGGCGAGCTGGCGAAAAGGGATACCCAGGCGTCTGGCTTCTTCAAGGGTGGGTGTGGCAAAGCCTTCGCGCTGCACTTCTACGTGAAACGAACTCACGCACTGTTTTTGCAGTGCCCGGGTGAAGGAGCCTTCAACTTTCAGCCAGTAACTCGCCGGACCATGCACCTCCGGGTTGCGCAACCCGGCAGCTGCAAAAGAGCTATACCAATTGGTTGGTGGTATAGCCGTGCCCGGCCTATCTGCAAAAGATTCGATATCAAAGGCCCTTAACGGCATAGATCCCGGGAGCGTTGCGCCAGTATCCTTTGTAGTCCATGCCGTAGCCAAACAGAAAGCGGTCTTCAACATACAGGCCGGTGAAATCAGCCTTCAGATTCGGGTGCGCCTTGCGATCGTGCTGTTTGTCTACCAGTACGGCCGTCAGAACCTCCTTTGCCCCCTGGTTGAGGCAATAGTCAGCTATCGCACAGAGGGTGGTGCCTTCGTCAAGGATGTCGTCAATAACCAGCACCGTGCGGCCTTTCATGTCGGCTTTGGGCTGAAGTGTCCATTCCAGAATGCCGCCGGTGGTTTCCTGCCTGTAGCGTGTTGCATGCAGGTATTCCGCCTGTACCGGAAAGTTGAGGCGGGGCAACAGCTGACCGGTAAAGATCAGACCGCCGTTCATCACACAAAACAGCAGGGGATTGCTGTCTTTGAGGCGGCCGGTAATGTCGTCGGCAAGATTGCGAATGGCAGTCTGTACTCGCTGCTCATCAACCAGGCAATCAGCTTCGGCCATAACCTGATTCATTTCGGCGACGGTATCGCTCATAACGGTCGGTCCTGTCGTAAAACGGGCGATTATACCGGAGAGGGACAGCGGAGGGGAGGGGGTATAATACCGACAATTGGCAGAAAAACCTTGCGAGAGCGTCTTCGCTGGCATTGGTCAATCATTATGTGCCGCGTATGATTGCGGCGCAGTGCATTTAAATGAACGGCGTTGCAGGCTTTGCTGTGTGCCTGCGCAAAAAGCGCTTGCTGGTGTATTGTTCGACAATTAACATTGCAGCCACAAAAAAGTGTGGTGGAGAGACTGTTTATGAAGAAGTGGCAGTGCGTAGTGTGTGGCCTGGTTTACGATGAAGCAGAAGGCTGGCCGGAGGATGGTATTGAGCCCGGGACTGCCTGGGATGATGTGCCCGAAGATTGGGTTTGCCCCGACTGCGGTGTGGGCAAGGAAGATTTTGAAATGATCGAGATCGGTTGAACCCGAACGGAGCATGGCTATGACAGAGCAGACCCCCATCGTAATTGTCGGAACCGGTTTGGCAGGTTACTCCCTGGCCCGTGAAATCCGTAAGCAGGATAAAGACGTGCGGATTGTTATGGTGACCGCCGATGATGGCGTCAGCTACTCCAAGCCCATGCTGTCTACCGGGTTTTCCAAAGGTAAGGATGCAGACGGTCTGGCTCAGGCAGCCACTGCGGCAATGGCTGAGCAATTGGACCTGGAGCTGCGTACCTTCACTACCGTGACCGGCATAGACACCAACGGCCACCGATTATTGCTGGGTGACGGAAGCCTGACATACAGCAAGCTGGTGCTGGCCTGGGGTGCAGATGTGATTCGGCTGACGATACCCGGTGATGGTCAGGAGCGAGTCTTCCCGATCAACGATCTGGAAGATTACCGGGTGTTCCGCAAGGCGCTGAAGCCGGGTGGCCGAGTGGCTATTATGGGTGCCGGGCTAATTGGCTGCGAGTTTGCCAACGACCTGCGTAATGGCGGCTACGAGGTGGATGTAATTGCGCCTTCCGATGCTGTCATGCCGAGTTTGCTGCCTCCAGTCGCCGCGAACGCGGTGCAGCAGGAACTGGAAGCCTTGGGCGTGCGGTTTCATCTGGAAACCGTGGTGGAGCGTATAGAGCCGGCTGAGGCAGGTGTAAAACTGTTCCTCGCGAATGGTGAATCACTGCCAGCGGACATTGTGATTTCTGCTGTCGGTTTGCGGCCCCGCACGCAACTGGCGAGAGCAGCGGGGATCGAGGTTGGCCGTGGGGTTACAGTAAACAGGCTGTTGGAAACCTCGGCCAAGGATGTTTATGCCTTGGGGGACTGTGCTGAGGTGGATGGCCATGTATTGCTTTATGTTTTGCCGTTGATGGCATGCGCCCGCGCCCTTGCAAAAACCCTGACTGGAGAACCCACAGAGGTAACCTATGGCACCATGCCGGTGATGATTAAAACTCCATGTTGCCCGGCAGCGGTGTGCCCACCGCCATCGGATGCGCAAGGCAGTTGGGAAACCGAGCAGGATGGCACCCATGTAAAATCCCTGTTCAAAAACCCGGAGGGGGATGTTCTGGGGTTTGCGGTTACCGGCCGGTTTGCATTGGAAAAGCAGGCGCTCTCCAAAGTGGTACCGCCCATTCATTCTTGAATGTGCTGCCTCCTGTTGGCGCTTTTCGTTGCGAAAGTTCCCCGCTTGCGGTAGAAAACCCTTCGTGAGCTAACGAATCAACAGGAGCAGGCATGCTTGACGTTACAAAAAAACTGGTGGAACTGCTGTATCTTGCGCCCACTGGCGGTGACCACTATCGGGGCGAGAGCCAGGATCTGGGATTCCCCCATGTGTTTGGAGGGCAGGTTCTCGGGCAGGCTCTAATGGCTGCCAGCCATACGGTCGAAGATCGCCTCTGCCACTCCCTGCATGCCTATTTCTTGCGGCCCGGCAACAAGAAAATGCCTATAGAGTATGAGGTTCAGCGGGTTCGTGATGGACGCAGTTTTTCTGTTCGCCGGGTCATTGCCCGCCAGGACGGCAAGGAAATCCTGACCGGCTCCATGTCGTTTCATGCCTCTGAGGAAGGTTTTGAGCACCAGGTGGAGATGCCCGATGCGCCAAACCCTGAAACCCTTCGCTCCGAGCAGGATTGGGGCAAGATGATGGCTCCACAGGCGCCAGAAGCCTTGCGGGAGATTATGACCCGTGACCGTCCTATAGAAATCCGGCCAGTGAACCCCACGAATCCGTTTCAGCCGGACAAGCGCCCACCCCTTAAGCAAAGCTGGATCCGTGCTTTGGGCCCTTTGCCTGACGACCCGGTTTTACACCGCTGCCTGCTTACCTACGCATCGGATTTCTCGTTTTTGGGAACATCCCTTAACCCCCATGGTGTATCGTTTATGAACAAGGAGTTGCAGGCTGCAAGTCTTGATCATGCCATGTGGTTCCACCGGGATTTTCGCATGGAGGACTGGTTGCTTTATGACAAGGACAGCCCGAGTGCGTCGGCCGGGCGGGGCTTCAACCGGGGTAACTTCTTTAATCAGGAGGGTGTTCTGGTGGCATCTGCTGTGCAGGAAGCACTGATTCGCAGGCGTTAACAGCCTTTGTTGATTATTATCCGGGGGCGTGTTGTTTGGTGACTGCTTCACGCCTTTTGGAGAGCCAGGCCAGCATTTGCTCAAGTGGCAGAGGCCGGCTCAGGAAATAGCCCTGAATCATATCGCAGCCCATTCCTTTCAGTAGATCTGCAGTAGCCTCATCTTCCACGCCCTCGGCCACAACCTGATAGCCGAGGCTGTGACACATGTTGATGGTTGTCTGAACAATAACTCTGTCTTCTTCCCGAGTAGCCAGATCCGTTATAAGCGATCGGTCGATCTTGATCTCGCTGGCGGGTAATTGCTTGATGTAGGAAAGCGAGGAATAACCAGACCCGAAATCATCAATGGAAACCGGAATGCCTTCGTAAGCCAGTGAGTTAAGAGCTTTCAGGGCGTTGACTGGATCCTGCATCATCGATGTTTCCGTGACTTCAAAGATGATCGCACCTCTGTGCTGCAAATGAGCGCCCATCAGGCGTTTTACAAAAATCGGAAAATCCGGCTCCCGGAGGTTGTTGGGTGAAATGTTCACCGAGAGATCGAGAAGGTGGCCACTATCGAGGAGGCGACCACGGAGTTCAAGAGACTGTTCCAGCACCCATCGGGTGAGTGGTTTGATCAGCCCTGTCTGTTCCGCGAGGGTGATGATCTCGTCTGCAGGAACAGGCTGTTCTCGTGCGGGCCAGCGAATGAGCGCTTCCACTCCTGAGATTCTACTGGTTCTCAAATCCAGCTTTGGTTGCAAATGAAGCGCTAGCTCATTATTTACAAGGGCTTTCTGTAACGCTGAAACCATTGTGAGACGGCTGGCGCTGTACGAGTCTATGGAGGGGGTGTAATACGCAATTCCCCGCTCACGGGCACGCTCGGAACTCTCTGCTATTGAGGCTCTGCGAATTAACGAAGATGCGTCTGTGCCATGAGCCGGCGACACAGCAACCCCAAGCTGGGCATTTAGCGGGATCTGCATGCCAAGATAGTCAACGGGGCTTCGGATAGCGTCCAGAGCACGTACAACGGCTCGGCGGGCATGCTCTGATGTGTCCGCATCCACCACGCACACCAGGGTTTCCAGGTCGAGAGAGGCCGTGTAAAAGCTGCGTCCATTATGCTGCCCCAGGGAAATTATGCCCGGAATCTGACGCGCAATAGCGTTTGCATTCTTTGAGGCCAACTCCGATATAAGATCGCTGTTCTGGTGGCCAAGAGTCTTGGTCACAGATTGCAGGTTATTCAGGTGGATGACAACAATGCCATGTCGAGTGTCTGGTGACCGGCGAATCAGGTCATTCACCTGCATTTCAAAGTTGGTGCGGTTTGGCAGGCCGGTGAGCGAGTTGTGTAGTGCATTTTCAATGAGTTTGAGTTCAGCAGAGCGCCGGGCTGTCATGGCTTTCAGTTCTGCTTCGCGGGCCTCTACTTTTTCCTGTCGCTCCTGGTTTAACCTTGCCGCCAGGGCCAGGGCGAGCAGAACCGCCTGTAGTGCAGACCCGATTTCCATGCCGTAGGTGGTTATAAAACTGTTTGGGAGAAACCCGGCTTTATTGGCGGCAGTAATGGCACTGCCCACTGATAGTGCGCACCAGGCTATCGTGTAATAGCCAGCTTGGGGGTTGCCGCGTATCCACTGCAGCGGGCCAATTATGGTGAGAAGCAGTGTGCTTGGAATGGCCACAGCGACCGACAGGCGGATGGCTGAGCTGTAATCAAGCACGCCGGTGGCAGCGATCATAATGGCGTTTATGGCGACAAAACCAAGGGCAACCCGATTCAGTATTGGCCCGGACTGTTCAAGCTGGAGAAAAGATCGTGAAAACAGCAGGGTAAATATGACTACTAAGGGGACGGAGAGCAGCATGGTCCAGCTATGAAGTTCCGGGCTTTTTGGCCATAACAGCTGGAAGGCGGTGCCGTTCAGGCTGGCAATCAATAACAGATAGCTTAGCGTTGATAGTACATAGAAGAGATAAACGTTCTCCCGCAGTGCAAAAAATACAAACAGATTAAAGAAGATAACGCTGATGAGCACGCCGTAATAGATGGCGTGGATTTGTTCCTCAATTGATGCATGTTCGAAAAACGTCTGGGCATTCCATAGTGTCAGCGGCACCTGCAACGTGCCTGTTGTTTTTACCTCAAGAAGTATCTGTTGGTCAGTATTGATGTTTGCACTGAACGGGAACAAGAAATGGCGGTTGAGAACGGGGCGGCTTGTAAAGGGGTAGTGGTCCCCGGTTACGGTTGTCTCGGCAATCTCGCCATTTTCCATCAGGTAAAACGCAACGTGATCCAGATGGGAGTAGCTGATTTCAAGCAGATTAATCTGCCTATCAACAGGAACGTTGAAGCGGAACCAGACAGTATCACGGGTGTAGCCAAAGTTAGCGCTACTGTTTGTAAGAGGCTGCCAACCCGTTGCAGCGGACGCCTCTTCAGGTGACAGCTGTGCGTCCGGTGCCAGACGCAGAAACTCGACATTAGGGTAATGAAAAGCCTCGGCGCCCTGGCAGTTAAACGCCAGGGACACAAGCAGCGTGAGTGCTGCCAGAATGCGAGACCATTGGAACCTTGTCACGATTCACCGCTAATTGTGATTGTTATCCAAAATCAGTATGAACTGTAGCAAATGGCGACTCAAGCCGCGCTTAGTTTGATACAGTGGATACCCATTCACGCACCCAGGGCAATGCTTCTTCTTCTGGCTCCTGGGTTTCCAGCGCATCAATGCGCAGAGTGTCGCCAACCTTTCGGGCAGCGGTTTCATAAAGTGCTTCTTCCATTAGCTCGCCGGCACCACAAAACGTATCGCCGTAGGAGCTATCCCCCAGAACAATGATGCCAAAGGGGCGCCCTGGCTGTTGCGGCAACTGGTCCCGTAAAGCGATATAAAAGGGTAAAAGATTACCCGGAATTTCGCCTTCACCGGTGGTAGATGTGCAAACCAGCAGGGGGGATGCATCACCCGTTATATCATCCAACACCGGGTTTTCCAGAACCTTAACTGAATATCCATCAGCATCCAGGGCCTGTTTGATGGCTCTGGCTGTCATTAGTGCGCCTCCGTAGACGCTGCCCACCAGAATTCGAATATCTGTCATGTCATTACCTGTTCTGTGCAAAGCGGATTGCCGGGGTTCCTTTGGTGCCGGATAGTATCGGCCTGGCCAGCCAGCCTCAAGCGCTTGGCGCATTTTGGGTGTCTGCAGCCTGGCTGCGTACCCTAGGTGCAATCCGGTTGCGCCCGGCTTCCTTGGCGCTGTATAGGTGTAAGTCGGCCTGGCGAAGCATGTTATCGATGGAATCAGCTTGAGAAATAGAGCAGACGCCTGCACTTATGGTTATGGGTAAATCCTGCCCCTGGAAACTGAAATTTTCCCGTGCTACTTCGCTGCGCAAGCGTTCGGCTAATGTGAGCGCTGGAATCAGGGATGTATCCGGTAGCAGCAACAGAAACTCCTCGCCGCCCCAGCGTGCCGCCACATCTGTTTGGCGGATAACGGACTGCACAACTATTGCAAACTGTTTGAGAGCGGCATCACCAGCGCTATGGCCGTAATGGTCATTAATATTCTTGAAGAGGTCCAAATCGATCAGGACAATGGAGAAGTGATGTCCGGTACGCTGGTACCGGGAAAACTCTTCCGACAGCCGGTTCAGGATGTCGCGCCTGTTGGAAAGACCGGTGAGCTCATCGGTTTTGGCGGCGTGCTCGTGGGTCAGTGCGAGATCCAGTAATTCGTTACGAGCCTTCAGTCTGCTAGCTTCCAGAACAAAACAGAAAATAGATTCAAAGGTCAGCGTTGCAAAAAAGCGAAGCTTGAAGTCACTGCTGTACTCCGCTTGCACAAAAGGCAGGCCGGGAAACTGGAACACAATAATGGCAACCAGATAGACCAGTAGCAGAATCAGGGTGCCGGTTTTCAGATTGGTGAGGAAAAACACCAGAGGCGGAAACACATAGAACCACAGGGGGCCTGTGTTGCTCTCGCCACCGGAGGCTATCAGGTAAGTAAAGAGAAAACTGACAGTAACCAGAAGCCCGGTTTTTTGTACGTCCCGATTACGGTAGATGGCAAACCAGGCCATGTTTGCAGCGACCGGAAGAATAAACCCCCAAAGAGCAAAAGCGTGGCTGTAGTGCGCGGAGCTCCATGCCTTTGCGCCAATGCCAATCAGAGTCAGAATCGCAGCGAGTGACAGCCAGGTGAGCACCAGTGAAATCTGTGCGCTTTCGCGTTCCTGGGCAGCTTGGTAGCCCAGAGTTGAGTATTTTGTCATAGCGGCCCTATAGGTATATGCAACGCTTTTCCTTAGTACTCTGGCTCTTTACCCATTATGTATCAGGCAATGGTAGGTATGCATCTATTTCGAGTGTATTGTGTGACCGGGTCGCGCAGGCGCACATTTGTTTCAATTTCAGGGTAAAAAATTTATAGTTGCGCGCAACACGG
>Ga0209075_1004361_pt1 | contig 11372 bp, 11 predicted proteins | sample Stecom2011_FD_187523 | JGI IMG/M metagenome (GOLD analysis project Ga0209075, IMG submission 187523) | Agricultural soil microbial communities from Utah to study Nitrogen management - Steer compost 2011 (SPAdes) (version 2) | ecosystem: Environmental > Terrestrial > Soil > Agricultural land...
AGCGGCAAGATTACTAAGTTTCAGTTTGGTGAGGGCGTCATGCGCTCCCATCATCGCCTGACGTACACCCAGGTTGGCGCAGTGCTGGAGCAGCCTGAGTCGCCGTTAGCACGGGACTTGGTCAAGCGCTTGGATAAGCCAACGCTAACCATGCTGCACCAGTATCACGACTTGTATGGCGCGCTGCGTAGTCAGCGAGATGAGCGTGGTGCGATTGACTTTGAAACCACCGAAACCCGCATCGTCTACGATGAAAACCACAAGATCAGTGCGATCGAACCCGTGGTACGCAATGTTGCCCATAAGATGATCGAAGAGGCCATGCTGGCGGCTAATATTTGCGCCGCTAAGCTGCTAGAAAAGTCCAACCTGCCGGCGCTGTATCGTAACCATGATGCACCGAAGACCGAGAAGCTGAAGTCGCTGCAGCAGTTTATTGGGCCACTAGGGCTGAAGCTCGATTGGTCGGAAAAAATGGGTGCGCCGACGCCGGCTGCATTCCGCAGTCTGACCACGGCCATTGCTGATCGGCCAGATCGAGAAGTGATTCAGACAGTGATGTTGCGCTCAATGAATCAGGCCAAGTACGAGGCTGAGAATAAGGGCCATTTTGGCTTGGCTTACAAGTCTTACACCCATTTCACTTCGCCGATTCGGCGTTATCCAGATCTACTTGTGCACCGCGCTATCCGCTATTTAATTCGCAGCGGCGAAGGCGGTAATCAGGTTGCTGGCGGCCCAGGTCTTGTCGCGCGCATGCGTGGCGTGGCCAAGAAGCATGTCCTGCCTTACACCCCGGCACAGATGATTGCGCTGGGTGAGCATTGCTCGCTGACGGAGCGGCGCGCGGATGAAGCCAGTCGTGATGTGGTGCAGTGGCTTAAGTGTCAATTTATGAAGCAGCACTTGGGTGACGAGTTTGATGGCGTCATCAGTAGTGTTACCTCGTTCGGCCTGTTTGTGCAGATCGGTGATTTGTATATCGAAGGCTTGGTTCATGTCGCCAGCTTGGACAGTGACTACTACCGTTACGATGATGCCCGTCACGCGTTGGTGGGTGAGTCGTCCGGTCAGCGTTATGCGCTGGGCGACAGTGTGCGAGTGCGCATTGCTGCAGTGAACGTGGAAGATCGCAAGATTGACCTGTTGATGAGCGGCAAGGTGCCGACGAAGGGTCGCCGTAAAGGTGGTCATGACCAGACTGGCGCCGGCGAGACGGCCACTAAGAAGCCAGGCTCTAGAAGTAGAGGCCGAGGTAAAGGTGCTGGTAAAACTGGCACTGCTAAGCCGGCGGCAGCTAAAGCAGCAAAAGGTGCTAAGCCTGCTGCTCAGGGTGGGCCTGCTGCAGCGAAGAAAAAATCAGCCTCCACGGATAAAGCTCCCGCTAAAGCGGCACGTGCACCCCGTCGTCGCGGAGCGCGGAGCGATTCATGAGCAAGCCGCAAATGTACTCTGGCTATCACGCGGTGGCGGCTATTTTGCGCCATCGGCCAGAGGCGCTGTTAGAGCTGTTTGTGCAAGACACTCGTGCCGAGCGGGGCGAGGAGCGCCTTGAGGCGTTATGTGCAGAGGCAGAGCGCCTTGGCGTTCGTCCGCAGCGCGCCCGCCGCGAAGTCTTAGAGAAGCATGCTGGTCCACAGCATCAGGGTGTCGTTGCCCGTGCTCGGCCACGCACGCCTGGTGACGAACATGCTCTGCAAGCCCATCTCGATAAGCTTGCGCATGAGCCGTTATTGCTGCTGCTGGATGGCGTTACCGATCCGCATAATCTGGGTGCTTGCTTGCGTAGCGCCGATGCCACTGGTGTTGATGCCGTGATCGTGCCGCGTCGCCATGCCTGCGGACTCACGCCGGCGGCCTGCCGTAGCGCGGTGGGCGCGGCGGAGTCGGTGCCTTACTTCGAAATTGGCAATCTGTCACGGACGTTAGAAACGCTGCGCGAGCGCGGTGTTTGGGTGGCGGGTACGGCGTTGGCAGAGCAGAGTCAGTCGCTGTTCGACTTTAAGCCGCAGGGCGCCTTGGCGCTGGTGATGGGGGCGGAAGGCGATGGTATGCGCCGCAGCACCATGGAAAAGTGCGACTACTTGCTTGAGATTCCGATGCTCGGCGAAGTGGAAAGTCTGAACGTATCCGTGGCCACCGCTGTGGTGTTGTATCAGCTGATGGCAGGGCGCCGTTAGTGCTGCTGGCGTGATGCCGGCAGCGTCAGGGCCGACATCAATGGGTCGGCACTGGGGTCTAAGCTGTGCGGTAAGCGGGTCACTTCTTCCAGCTCTTCCAAGAGTATTTCTGTCATGGCGTTGGCCGGCTGCTCTTTGCTTTGCGCGGCTTTTTCCAGTGCGCCATCAATGACCTCGGTGGCCATATCTTCAGCGGCTAAGCTCTCCAGTGGAAAGCTGATGTGGGTGGTGCGATTGAAGCGTAGCGGTTCAACGTAGTTGGGCTGCTGATAGCCACTGGCATTACGTACTGCGGTTTCTAAGTCTTCTGGGCCGGTGATGGTGTGCCAGTCATCTGGGTCGTGCTCAGCGCCAGATTCGGCCGGTAGTGGTGGCAGTTCGCCGCGTGCGGCGCGTGCTGCCAGGGCATCACGCTCGCGCTGCCAAATTAAAATGTCGGCAACAAAGGCGGCGCGGTCTTGGTAGTTTTCAATCTTCGGACGAGCGGGCAGCCAGCCGGTTAAATAGCCGGCCTCGCTAGCATAGAGTTGATTGCTGGCAAGGGCGCCAGCAAGAACGCTGCACAGTATCAGTGCGCGCGTGCTTAGATTGAGAATGCTTAGGCGAGCCACTCTCGGGTTACCTCATATTGATCGTCAGGTTGAGCTGACCACAGCTGCTCAGGCAGTTCTCGATTTCAACCAACCCGTAGCTGTAGATAAAGCCGTCATCGCCGAGGAATAACACTAGGCCGCCCTTATTCAGGACAGACACACCGTTTAGCCGCGCTAGAAAGCTGTCAAAGCCAAAGGCTGTGTGTACATCACGCTCACGGATAATCAGCGTGTCGCTGGTCAGCTGGCCGTTAATCACAGAGGCGTCAGCACCATCGTCAACACCACTAAAGGGGCCTTGTAGGGCCAGTAAGATGTTGCGCTGACTGTTTGTCAGAGACTCGTTTTCCAGTCCGGCCAAGGAGGTGTGGATGGTTTCGCCGGCCATGGACGAGTTAGGTAAGCCGGACAGGCCGAAGCTTTGTGATGTGCTGCGGTTGTACCAGCTTTGATTGCGGCTGTAGTCAAACGGCTGCTGCTCGGCAGAGCGACGCACCGCATCGTTTAGGGATTCCGCTTGCTCGGTAATCACTGGCGCTTCTTTGTACAGCTGCGGACACATTTTTTGGTGTTTGTTTTTTTCTTCTTCTTTCGCTCTGTACTCAATGGCTGCAACGAGGAAGTCATCGTAGTCAGCATAAGAGCTCATGCTGGGTTTATCGCCCAACAACACCGGTGAGACGCAATCGTCCGCGTGCACAGCAGACACTGCCAGCAATGAAATACCGGCAAGAGGTAGAAGCAATGGTCTATAAATCCATGACATTGGCATCGGGCGTCACCGTTATTGTTTTATGTTGTTAGAGTAATTATTAAGACGCTGGTCCAAGGATACGGTTTCCCCCTAATGATGGCAATGATTCCGCGCTTGAGTCGGGTACAGGGAATAGGCTAGAATCCGCGCCCCCGAAGCGCGCTCTGGCCAACACTTGGTTGAGCGGCTTCGGCTCCTTGCTTTACCGCATGCTGCGGAAGGCTAGCAAACCACAGGGAGCAGACAATGCGCCATTATGAAGTTGTGTTCTTGGTCCATCCAGACCAGAGCGAGCAGGTGCCTGCGATGATTGAGCGTTACACCACGCTCATCGTTGAAGAAGGCAAGGGCTCTATTCACCGCCTTGAAGACTGGGGTCGCCGTCAGTTGGCTTACCCAATCAATAAGATCCACAAGGCCCATTACGTCCTGATGAACATAGAGTGTGACGGCGAGACACTGAAAGAGCTCGAGAATGCCTTCCGTTTCAACGATGCGGTGATCCGTAATTTGGTCATGCGTCAGGATAAAGCCCTGACTGAGCCGTCGCCGCTGGCGAAGGCAAACGAGAAGGAGGAGGTGTCGGCCTGATCCCGTCAGTGCAGAACCAGTGTTTACTAACCGGCCAAGTAGTTGTTATCGAACCGGTTCGCTACACCCCAGGCGGTGTGCCAAGGCAGAGATTCTGGCTTGAACATCGCTCCCGGCAGGAAGAAGCCGGGGTTGCTCGGGCGGTCGAAGCGCGTATCGCGCTGATCCTAGCCGGGGCAACAGTAATCGACAGCGCCAGCGCAGTGCGCGAAGGCAGTCAGATTCAGGTCAGCGGGTTTATTGCCCGGTCAGGCCACCGGGGTGAAGCACAGGACAGACTGGAGTTGCACGTACAGGCTCTGACGCACCTCGATTAAGAGAATTTCTGGAGAATACACATGGCTCGTTTTTTTCGTCGTCGCAAGTTCTGCCGTTTCAGCGCTGAAGGCGTTGATCGGATTGATTACAAAGATCTGGAAACCCTGAAGGGTTACATCACTGAAACCGGCAAGATCGTTCCTAGCCGTATCACTGGCACCAGCGCGCGCTATCAGCGTCAGCTGGCTCAGGCGATCAAGCAGGCCCGTTCCTTGGCTTTGCTGCCGTTTTCTGACAGCCACGACAATTAAGTCCGGGGAGACAGATCATGCAAGTTATTCTGCTTGAAAAAATTAAGAACCTCGGCGATTTAGGCTCCGTCGTTGACGTGCGCGCCGGTTATGGCCGTAACTTCCTGATTCCGCAGGGCAAAGCATTGCCAGCGAACAAGGACAACCTGGCTACTGTCGAAGCACGCCGTGTTGAACTGCAGGCGCAAGCCGCAGAGCTGCTGGCTGCCGCCCAGGCGCGTGCCGCCAAGCTAGACGGCATTAGCGTGTCTATCGCCTCTAAAGCGGGCGACGAAGGTAAGCTGTTCGGTTCTATCGGTACCCGCGATATTGCTGATGCAATTACCGCTCAGACCGGCGTTGAGCTGGACCGTGCTGACGTCAAGCTGCCTGATGGCGCGCTGCGCAGCACCGGTGAGTTTGAGATCGATGTACAGTTACATAGCGACCTCACCGTTGTTATTAAGCTGGCGATCGTTCCAGAGGAATAAGCCTTTGCCCCTTGTCGGGCTGGGTGACACAATGCGGGCACTGTCAGTAATGACAGTGCCCGTTTTTTTTCACTGCCCTTTTTTACTGTTGCGCGGTTTTTTTAAGCTATGAATGAGCCACAAAATATTGATCAGCACCTGCCTGAGTCCCTGCGATTACCGCCTCAATCTATTGAGGCGGAACAAGCGGTATTAGGCGGTCTCATGTTGAGTGAGGATGCGTGGGACTTAGTTTCTGAGCGCGTTGGTGAGCACGATTTTTATCGCAAAGAGCACAAGCAAATTTTTCGCGCCATGCTGGGCTTGGTGGAAGACAGTCAGCCCCGTGACATGATTACCGTGTCGCAAACACTGCAGCAGATGGGGCAGTTAGAGTCGGTCGGTGGCGCGGTCTATCTGAGCGACCTAACCCGTAATACACCCAGTGCCGCTAACATTGCTGCTTATGCAGATATTGTCCGTGAGCGTTCAGTGCTGCGTCAGTTAATTTCAGTCTCGAATGAAGTAAGTGACCGCGCTTACAACCCTAAGGGTGCGCGCAGTTCGGAAATCCTTGATAAAGCTGAATCGGGTATTTTTGCCATCGCCGAGCAGCAGCTTAAAGGTAATGGTCCCCGTGCTATCAAGGACGTACTGACTAATGCGGTTGGGCGGATTGAGGAGCTGTTTCGTAATAAGGCGCCGGTGACCGGTGTGTCCACAGGCTTTGACCAGCTCGACGAAATGACCGCTGGGCTGCAGACAGGAGATCTGGTGATCGTGGCAGGGCGCCCCTCCATGGGTAAAACCACTTTCGCCATGAACCTGTGTGAGAGCGTGGCCATAAAAAGTGGTAAGCCGGTGCTGGTTTTTTCCATGGAAATGCCAGCAGAAAGCTTGGTCATGCGGATGCTCGCCTCTTTAGGGCGCATCAATTTGCGCAACATTTTATCCGGTCGCCTGACACAAGATGATTGGACCCGCGTCGGTTCGGCCATGCAGCTGTTGACCCCGCAGAAGTTTTTTATTGATGACACGCCGTCGTTGAGCCCGATGGAAATTCGTGCGCGGGCGCGACGAGTGGCGCGTGAGTGTGACGGCGAGCTGGGCATGATCATGATTGACTACTTGCAACTGATGCAGGTGCCTGGTGCAGAAAACCGCGTTAACGAAATTTCTGAAATTTCGCGCTCGCTCAAAGGTTTGGCGAAAGAATTAAAAGTGCCGGTGATTGCGCTATCTCAGCTTAACCGCTCACTGGAGCAGCGTCCGAATAAGCGTCCAGTGATGTCAGACTTGCGTGAGTCTGGAGCAATCGAGCAGGACGCCGACTTAATTATGTTCCTCTATCGTGACGAGGTTTATCACGAGAACAGTGACGATAAAGGTATGGCCGAAGTGATCATTGGTAAGCAACGTAATGGTCCTATTGGCACCGTGCGGCTGTCCTTCCACGGTAAGTACACACGCTTTGATGATCTCGCCCCCGAGTATTATCAGCAGTACAGCCAAGGCGAATAATCCATGCGTGGCACCTTTTTGGAGCTGCGCTCCGCCGCCCTACGACACAACATTTCTCAAGTGCGCAAACTTAGTGGTGCAGCAGAAGTGTTCGCCATGGTGAAGGCCAATGGCTATGGCCATGGTTTGTTGTTTGCTGCACATGCTTTCGCTGCGCACGCTGACGGCTTTGGCGTCGCGCTACTTGAAGAAGCCTTGCAGTTACGCGCCGCTGGTATCAGTGCCCCGCTGTTATTGCTCGAAGGTGTGTTCGATGCAGAGGAGTTGCACCAGGCCATTGAGGCTGGTTGTGAGTTGGTTATTCATAGCGAGTGGCAACTTGCTTTGCTTGAACAAGCAGTCTTATCGGCACCCCTAAAAATTTGGTTAAAGCTAGACACGGGCATGCACCGTGTTGGCCTGTCTGCGGCGCAGCTAGATGAGGTTGTGCTTCGTTTGCGGCGCTGCCAGCACGCTGTGTTAGCGGGCATGATGAGCCACTTTGCTTGCGCCGACATGGCCGAAGACGATCTCAGTGAGCAGCAACTGGCAAAGCTGCGTCAGGCAGCACAGCACTACGCTGTGCCTTTTAGTGCGGCTAACTCTGCCGCCATTATTCGCTATCCAGACAGTGCCGGTGTGCGCGTGCGGCCGGGCATTATGTTGTATGGCTCATCACCCTTTTCCTATCGGACTGCAGCGCAACTTGATCTTGCCGTCACCCAGCGATTGTCGGCGCGCATCATTGCTATTAACACGGTGGCCAGTGGCGAATCGGTAGGTTATGGCCGCGCTTGGTATGCAAGTCGTGCCAGCCAGATCGCGGTAGTGGCAATTGGTTATGGTGATGGCTATCCCCGCCAAGCACCGTCCGGCACACCGCTGGCAGTGAAAAATGCTGACAATGTTTGGCGGCGGAGCACACTGGTTGGCCGAGTCTCTATGGATATGATCAGCATTGATGTCACCGATTTGCCGTTAACGAAAGTGGGTGATGAAGTTGAGCTGTGGGGCGATCAGGTCAGTGTTGATGAAGTGGCCAGTCACTGCGGCACCATCAGTTATGAATTATTTTGTCGCCTCACTCCGCGACCACAACGAAAACTATTGTGAGCACCATTCTTGCTGATAACTTGATCGGATTGTGCTGTTGTGGAAAGTACCGTTACGGAGGGTGCTGCCATGGCATGGGCTGCTGATCCAATACTAAGTTGGTTGTTAATTTTATTGGCCGCATTTTTTGCCGGCGCACTGAATGCGGTGGCCGGCGGCGGCAGCTTTCTTACTTTGCCGGCGTTGTTGTTGATTGGCGTGCCAGCGGTAACCGCTAATGCTACCGGCACACTGGCCTTGCTGCCCGGCTATGTGGCCAGTTGTTTTGGTTATCGACGTGAGCTGCGGGGGGTGGCCGACACTCAGCCGCTAGTGCCGATGATTGTGTTGGCGTTGCTCGGTGGTGCTATCGGCGCGGCATTATTGTTGCTGACTTCCGATGCACTGTTTCGTCAGTTACTGCCGTGGCTATTGCTGGCTGCAACCTTGCTGTTTGTTTTTGCGCCACGTTTACTCGGCGAACAGGGTGCAGTTAAAAATCACTGGCTCATGCCAGGTGTTTTTTTCGTGGCCATTTATGGTGGTTACTTTAATGGCGGCCTAGGTATTTTGTTGATGGCACTGTTTGCTTTAACCAGCAGCATGGCGATTCAACCTGCCAATGGCGTAAAGAATTTACTTTCTGCATTGCTCACTTTAATTGCCGTGGCGTTGTATGTCGGCGGTGGAGTGATTGAGTGGCGGTTAGGTTTGCCGCTGATGTTGGCGGCCACCTTGGGTGGCTATGTTGGCGCCGCATGGGGCCGTTTACTACCAGCGGCGGCGCTGCGCGGCCTTATTATTTTGACGGGTGGCGCGATGACGCTACTGTTTTTTATTTATTGATTTAGCTATTAGTCGAGGGCGAACGTGGCGAAGAAAAAGGTAGCGTATGTTTGTACCGACTGTGGCGCTGACACGCCTAAGTGGCAGGGGCAGTGTGCTTCTTGTGGCGCTTGGAATACCTTGAGCGAATTTGTCACCGATCCCGCTATGCCAGTATCCCGCAGTGCAGAGCGCAGTGGCTATGCTGGCGAGCTATCAACCGTGCAGCGGTTGGACGAAATTGAGCTGGCGGATATGCCACGCATTGTCACCGGTATTGGCGAGCTTGATCGGGTGCTTGGTGGTGGCTTGGTGCCGGGCTCGGCCATTTTAATAGGGGGCCACCCTGGCGCGGGCAAGTCCACCTTGTTGCTGCAGGTGATGTGTTTAATGGCAAAAACCTTGCCCTGCTTGTATGTCACCGGTGAGGAGTCACCCGCACAGGTGGCGATGCGTGCAGAGCGGCTTAAGCTGCCCCGAGATGGACTTAAGCTGGCGGCAGAAACAGACATTGAACGTATTTTGGAGCTGGCCCGTAAAGAAAAGCCGAAGCTGTTGGTGATCGACTCGATTCAAGTTATGTATCTGGCCGGCCTGCAGTCATCCCCCGGTAGTGTGGCTCAGGTGCGCGAAGGCGCTGCGGTGCTGACGCGCTTCGCCAAACAAACTGGCACGGTGTTGTTGTTAGTGGGTCACGTGACTAAGGATGGCTCTTTGGCCGGGCCTAAAGTGCTTGAACACATGATCGATTGTTCGCTGATGCTGGAAGGCTCTAACGATGCCCGTTTTCGCACACTACGTGGTTTGAAAAACCGTTTTGGCGCGGTCAATGAGCTAGGTGTATTTGGTATGACCGGCGAAGGTCTGCGTGAAGTCAAAAACCCCTCCGCCATTTTTTTGAATCGTGCCGAAGAAATTTCTTCAGGCTCTTTGGTGACAGTGGTGTGGGAAGGCACGCGACCGCTGCTGGTAGAGCTGCAGGCACTGGTGGATCAAAGTCATCTTGGTAATCCGCGCCGTGTTTGTGTTGGCTTGGAACAAAATCGCTTAGCCATGTTGCTGGCCGTGCTGCACCGCCATGGTGGTTTGCAGCTGGGCGATCAGGATGTGTTTGCTAACGTGGTGGGCGGCGTCAAGGTGATGGAGACTGGTGCCGACTTAGCATTGCTATTGGCGATAGTCTCTAGCTTTCGCAACCGGCCATTAGCAAAAGAGTGGGTGGTATTCGGTGAGGTGGGTTTAAGCGGCGAAATTCGGCCAGTGCAGCAAGGGCAGGATCGTTTGCAGGAGGCGGCAAAACATGGCTTTCGCCGCGCCATCGTGGCTAAGACTAACGCCCCGCGTGCACCAATTGCGGGGATGGAAGTGTTGCCGGTATCGACGTTGGCAGAAGCGCTGGCAGTCGTGGAGTAATCAGTTGGCTAGATTGCCCAGCGTGTCTTCATCACCAAGGTTGAGCTCAACGATGCGGCGTAAATGTTGCATGTCGGTGAGATCAATCAGTACAAAAACCAGCCCAGCCTGATCGTCACTGATGTGGCGCACCTGACTTTCTAGGGTCAGGTGGATCGGGCTGTCATCTAACATTAGGGTCAGACGGCACTCATCGTTGGCTTGTACCGACTCATTCTTAGGCAAGCGAATTTGTGCGCCGCGCACCGAAATATCGAGCAAGTCCACTGGCAATAATCGCTCACCAAGGTGAAGCCGCGCGGTGCCCTCAAAGGGCACCCGTGAGAAACGGCGTTTATTGCTGTTGGCTTCGCTCATATTTCGTCTCTCGTCTTAGACCTCAATGCGCTTGTAACGCACGCGTTTCGGTTGCAGAGCTTCGTCGCCCAAGGTGCGACGGCGGTACTCTTCATACTCGGTGTAGCTGCCTTCAAACCATTCCACCTTTGAGTCGCCTTCAAAGGCGAGAATGTGGGTGGCGATCCGATCGAGGAACCAGCGATCGTGCGAGATAACAATGGCGCAACCAGGGAAAGCCAGTAAGGCTTCTTCCAGTGCGCGCAGGGTTTCTACGTCGAGATCGTTAGTTGGTTCGTCCAGCAGCAGTACGTTGGCGCCTTGCTTGAGCAGCTTGGCTAGGTGCAAGCGATTGCGCTCACCGCCGGACAAGTCTTTAACCCGCTTTTGCTGATCGCCACCCTTAAAGTTGAAGCGGCCGATGTAGGCGCGTGACGGCATCTCAAAGTTGCCTACCTTGAGAATATCGAGGCCATCAGAAATTTCTTCCCAGACAGTTTTGTCGCCACTTAAATCTTCACGAGACTGATCAACATAGGCTAGCTCAACGGTCTCGCCGCGAATGATCTCGCCCTTATCTGGGGTTTCTTCGCCGGTCATCAAACGAAACAGCGTGGTTTTACCTGCACCGTTCGGGCCGATGATGCCAACGATGGCGCCACGGGGCACAGAGAAGGACAAGCCTTCGTACAGCACCTTGTCGTCAAAGTGTTTGGACACGCCTTTCAGCTCAAACACCTGCTCGCCTAGGCGCGGGCCAGGTGGGATGTACAGCTCTTGGGTGGCGTTACGCTCTTGGAAGTCAACGCTGGCCAGTTCTTCAAAGGCAGACACCCGTGCTTTGTTTTTAGCCCGGCGGCCTTTGGGGCTCTGCCGCACCCACTCCAGCTCGCGCTCGACCATTTTGCGGTGCGCGCCTTCACTCTTGGCTTCTTGCTCCAAGCGCTGCTCTTTCTGCTCCAGCCACGAGGTGTAATTGCCTTTCCACGGAATGCCTTCGCCGCGGTCAAGTTCAAGAATCCACTCGCAGGAGTTGTCGAGGAAGTAACGGTCGTGGGTTACCGCCACAA
>Ga0209075_1004362_pt1 | contig 11371 bp, 13 predicted proteins | sample Stecom2011_FD_187523 | JGI IMG/M metagenome (GOLD analysis project Ga0209075, IMG submission 187523) | Agricultural soil microbial communities from Utah to study Nitrogen management - Steer compost 2011 (SPAdes) (version 2) | ecosystem: Environmental > Terrestrial > Soil > Agricultural land...
GTATAAATCTATCTTGAGTCTTTAGGTATATGCCTGCAGGAACATGATGTTAATTTAAACAGATGAGTCTATTCATTGCTCTCCCTAAATTTACTTCTGACTATTCCTTCACCAATCCAATTTCCAATAAGTTCGGCCAGTTCTTACCTGTCACAAATAATTGTTTAGTTGATCTTTTGTAAGCGATACCGTTTAAAACTTCTCCCGTTTTGCGGTAGTCTAAAGCCAATATACTTGCGTCAATTCTACCTGTCACCACTCCCGTTTTAGGGTCAATGATTACCATTTGATTTTTAGTATAAATGTTTGCATAGATTTTACCGTTGATGTATTCCAATTCGTTTAAGCCTTTTACTGGACCTTCATTGGTGTAAACCTCAATAGATTTTTTAAGACCAAAAGTATTGGGATCTCTAAAATAAAGTCGTTCAGAACCATCAGACATAATCAATTGTTCACCATCATTACATAATCCCCAGCCTTCTCCAGTGTAAGTGAACTTTTCCAGTTCTTTTAAAGTGTTTTTATCATACACAAAGCAAGTGTGTTCTTGCCAAGTCAATTGGTATAATTTATCACCTAAAATTGTAATTCCTTCACCAAAATACTTTTCATCAAGCATTTTTTTATCTTGAATTTTCCCTGTATTCAGATCTACTTTTGCCACCATACTTTTTCCTGTTGCACCCGTTCCACCAGTACCTTCATAAAGTTGGTCACCATCAAATTCAAGTCCTTGTGTATAAGATGTAGTTGCGTGTGGATATACGGTTATCACTTCTGCAGAATACTCTTGCGGAAAAACATCTGGTAGAATCTTAACGATTCGGTGATCACGGCGTACTTTATTATCTGTTGTTGTGGTTTCTAAAGTCAACTGATTAGTCCCATAAGTCCATGATTGCGTATTTACTTCAAATAATTGTGAAGCTTTTTTAACTGCCCCTTCATAAATCAAAGTGTCTTTAGTGAATACTTTGATCTTTTTAACGAGATCCATGTCTGCAATACTAACTTCAACGCGTATTGTTTGTCCTTTTTGTACTGTTGTATTGTTGTAAGGTAATTCAAATTTTGCTGGTACAAGACTTCCGACTGCGATGCCAGAGTTATCGTCACCACATGAATAAATAGTTGCTAGAAGCAACATAGAAGCTGCCAAATAAGAAATAATTTTCATGAAATATTAGATTAATTTTTTGATACTACGTGCAGTTATTCCATTGTGAGAAGCAGTGTAGATAGCTTCATTATTTTTGATTAAAATCACTTGAGGAGATTGATGTTCAACCCCCGATAAATCACTTAATGCATTAGAAACATCACGGTGTGCAATTAAGTCAATAAAATACAATTGACACTCTTCGTTTTCTTCCCATTGAGACTCAAAGCTATTAAGTGCCATGGCAGAAATATTACAGCGTGTTGAATGTTTAAAAAACAAACCAGAAGTGTCTGTAGTTTCAGCTATTGCTTGTTTTAACTCTTCAACCGATGTTAAATTGATCCAGTTTATTTTACTTGGACGCGGTTTTTTACTAAATGAAAAAAGTCCCATAATTATAAAGCTGATTTAAATTGTTTTAAAAAGCGTACATCATTCTCAGAATATAAACGCAAGTCATTGACCCTATATTTTAGTTGAGCGATTCTTTCAATCCCCATTCCGAAAGCAAAACCACTGTATTCTTTTGGATCTATATTAGCTGCTTCAAGAACGCTTGGATCTACCATTCCACATCCAAGAATTTCAAGCCATCCTGTATATTTACATACATTACATCCTTTACCGCTACAAATTGTACAACTTACATCTACTTCTGCACTTGGCTCAGTAAAAGGGAAATAAGATGGTCTTAAACGAATTTGAGTTTTTTTACCAAACATTTCTTGAGCGAAATATAAAATGGTTTGTTTTAAATCTGCGAAAGAAACATCTTTATCGATAAATAAACCCTCTACTTGATGAAAAAAGCAATGTGCACGAGCTGAAATAGCTTCGTTTCTATATACACGACCTGGAGAAATTGTGCGAATTGGAGGCTTACTGTTTTCCATTACACGCACTTGAACTGAAGATGTGTGGGTTCTTAATGCCATTTCCAATCCGTCGGTTTCAACAAAGAAAGTGTCTTGCATATCTCTTGCTGGATGTTCTTCAGGGAAGTTTAATGCAGAGAAGTTATGCCAATCGTCTTCTACCTCAGGGCCCTCAGAAACACCATAACCAATTCGTTCAAAAATCGAAATTATTTCTTTTCGAATTACACTAATTGGATGTCTAGCACCAATGCTGTTAGGTTCTCCTGGTCTAGAATAATCCAATTCTTCCCCCGCTTCATTTTCATTTGAAAGCTGCTCTTTGTATTGATCAAATACACTCTGTGCAGCGTTTTTTAACTCATTAATTTGCAGACCAACTTTCTTTTTGTCTTCGTTTGGAACATCTTTCAATTCTGTAAACAAAGGTTTTAAACAATTTTTTGTACCTAAAAATCGGATTCTAAATGTTTCTAAAGAAGTGTTGTCATTTATGGGAGTGCTGTTGACTTCATTAAGAAGTTCCTCTATTTTATTTTGAATGTCTGACATGTTAATATGAATTCTTTGTGCTGTATTTCGCAATATTGTTCAAAAGATTTATTGCACAAATTTAGTAGTTATTTTTTGTAATAATAATTATTCCATAACTTTGCGCAATCTAATATTTGAAAATATGATGTATAAAAACCTTGTAATGTCTGTGCTTATTGCGTTTGGTGTTTTATTAATGCCTTCTTGTGTTAAAAAAGAACCCTCTATTTTAAAGGTTTTTGTAAGATCTTCTGATAATATTTTGACCCAAGATGCTTTTGTGCGTATTGTAGCGGATATTAATAAAGAAACTCCTGAGTATTTTGATGAAATGAAGACTAATAATTCAGGGGTAGCTACTTTTAATTTAGATGAGCTTTTTGATCAATATGGTAAAAAAGATGAAAAAGTTGCTTATTTCACTATCTATGCAAAAGATACTGTTGATGTTTACACTATTGAAAAAGCAAGAGTAAAGGCATATTTAACTACGACTGAGACAATTATTTTAAAGAATTAGCAACCTTTTTCTAGAAATGACGTTAATCTAAGTAACAAAACATTACATTTATACTAATTGAAAATTATTACACCATGAAAAAATATATTTATTTAGCAGGTTTTCTAATGATTGCTTTTGCAGTCACTTTTTCATTTGGCTCTTGCCGTAAGAAAGGTGATACAATTGCTAAGATTACGGTTCGTGACACTGCAAATGTTCTTGTACCAAACGCAAGAGTAATTTTGTATGGTGAATCTACTACGACACCAATTCAACCTGTTGTGAGAAGAGATACTACTTATACAAATTCCTCAGGTGTAGCTATTTTTAATTACGATGAAGTTTACCAATTAGGTCAAGCAGGAGTTGCGGTTTTAAATATTCTTGCTGAAAAAGGAGATTTATTTGGAGAAGGAATTATAAAAATAGAAGAAGAGGTAGAAAGTACAGCAACTGTGTTTATTCAACCATAATTCATAGCTATATAGTTATTTAAAGCCTCAATACGAAAGTGTTGAGGCTTTTTTAATGGATTGATATTTTGGGTTGTTAAGTGATATTTCCACTTATTTTACAGATTAAATTCAACGATTTTAAAAGAAGAATCTATGTTTCCTTTTAGAATAAATAATTTTTTGTACTTTAGCCCGTCGAAAAGGCACAAGTTGACAAATGGAGAGGTGCAGGAGTGGCTGAACTGGCTCGCCTGGAAAGCGAGTGTTCCTTCATCGGAACCGAGGGTTCGAATCCCTCCCTCTCCGCCATTAAACTTGTAAATTTTTGAATAATTTAGGAATATTAATAATTTTACAGAAACGATTAATTTTTAATCTTTGGAACATGAAAAAAATAGTTAGTTCTTTAGCAATCATCGGAATGTTTACATTCGGATTTAGCACAGTATCATTTGCAGATCAAGCACCTGCAGGTGAAAATCAAGATGGAGTAAGCGCCGTTATGGGTGATGACACTTCAGTAGTAAATGAACCAGTCAATGCAAATGCATCAACACAGGTAACGCCTGTTGATGATGAGATTGCAGTAGCTGATGTCGAACAAGAAGTAGGGTTCGTCTCCACTTTGAAAAAGAAGTTCATTGAAGGTGATCCATTTTGGATGGGTATTGTATTGATCGCTTTGATCATTGGTATTGCATTATGTGTTGAGCGTATTGTTTACTTAAACCTTTCATCAATTAATACTAAGAAGTTCTTAGAAGAAATTGAAGCAGCTATTGCAAAAGGCGATGTCGAAGGTGCTAAAGAAATTTGCCGTAACACAAGAGGTCCTATTGCATCTATCTTCTACCAAGGTCTTACGCGTATAGATGAAGGTGTAGATGCAGTTGAAAAAACTGTTGTTGCATATGGTGGTGTACAAATGGGATTGTTAGAGAAAGGAATTTCTTGGATCTCTTTATTTATTGCACTAGCGCCAATGCTTGGGTTCATGGGTACAGTAATCGGGATGATTCAAGCCTTTACTAAGATTGTTGAGGATGGACAAGTTTCTCCAATTACAGTTGCTGGTGGTATTCAGGTAGCACTTTTAACAACGGTATTTGGTTTGATATCAGCAATTATTCTTCAAATTTTTTATAATTACATTATCTCTAAAGTAGATAGTATTGTTAATGAAATGGAGAATTCTTCAATTACATTGGTAGACATGTTGATTAAATATAAAGCTACTGCAAAGTAATTTTATAGCAGATTATATTTATTCACTTATACAAAACCATATATTATGGATAATGAAAAAAAATTAAACATTCTAGGTATAATTATAAAAATAGTTATTGCGGTTCCTGCCTTAATATTTGGTTTTATAGTTATGACTTCGGGAGTTAACGCGGAAAGCGCTGATGTTGAAAAACTCGCTTTCATGGATAGCCTTTCTTTCAATGGTGTAATGAACATTAGTTTGTATGCCATTGCTATTACAATTGTGCTTATTCTTATCTTCTTTATTGTGTCACTGGTTACAAGACCAGTTCAAGCAATGAAATCTATTTTAGGAATTATCATTTCAGGTCTATTGTTCTTCATTCTTTATTCTATGGGAACAACAGATACTTTGGAAAGCCTAAACGTAGTAGGAGACATTACAGCAGGTCCTGCAGCTATTAATTTCACGCATGCTGGAATTTATACTGCAATTATCGGATTAGCTGTTTGTTCTGCATTGGCAATCTTCATGGGATTGATTGTTAAATTAATTAGAAACTAAATAGGAATGGCAAAGCGAGAATCACCGGAAATTAATGCAGGTTCGATGGCGGATATCGCCTTCTTATTGCTTATCTTTTTCCTTGTTACAACAACAATGGACAAGGATACGGCTTACTTGCGTACAATTCCTAAAAAGGTAGAGACAAATCAGCCTCAAACACCTGTTCAGCAGAAGAACATCTATAAGATTGCAATCAATAGTAAGCAAGTTATTCAGGCAAGAGATTCTATTATTGGGCCAGAAGAAATTACTGCTCTTAACAGTAGGATTAAGCACTTTTATCTTGTAAACAGAAATAAAAAGGAGAATCGAAATATTGATTACCCTTATTATGCTTACGGGAGCATTAAGCTCTATCAAGATAATTTAGATCAGCAAACAGAACGTCTCGATAAATTATTATCACAAGATGTGATAGATGAGAAAACTGAGAAAATGATTGAACAGGCAAATGATGCAGTTCAAAAGTGGGGAGAGAAGCTTGAGGAGATGAAACTTTACGCTAAATTCAGTGGTAAAAAAGAATTACCAGAAATTGCTTTCGAGGCACATATACGTCTTGAGTCATTTATTGATACTGATTATTCTGCTTATGTTGCTGTACAATCTGAGGTTCAGAAAGCAGTTACAGAGTTAAGAGACAAGGAAGCTGAAGAGTTATTTGGAATGTCTTATACTGCGATGAACAACTTTTATCAGCAAAAAAAGACGGAGGATACTCCAGAAGTTCGTACTTATAGAAAGTACATGGATTTGATTGAAACTTTGTTTCCTCTAAAGTTGATTGAGGTTAAACCAAAACGTTAATTATGTCGAAATTTAGAAAAAATCAAGATAAACCAGCTCCAGCGATTAATACATCGTCGCTGCCTGATATCGTATTCATGCTTTTATTCTTTTTCATGGTGGCAACAACTACCAAAGAGGTTGATCCATTGGTGAAAATTAATTCAGCACAAGGTTCTGGTGTAACTGATTTAACTCCATTCAAACAACGTGGAGAAGTTGACTTTGTTTATCTAGGTGAACCTATGAAAGGGGATGCTAGTAAATTTGAAAAAGGAATTGCTATTCAGTTTGATGGTATTATTTCTCCAGATGGAATTAACTATCTTGGAACATGGAAAACCAACAAGTTTGATAATAAGCCTGCGGAAGTAACTGCCCCTAGAGAGAATATCATTACATGCTTTAAAGCAGATGAGAAAGTACCTATGGGGATTATATTTGCTGCACGTGATATTTTACAAGAACTAAACTTTAATTCTATAGCTTATTCTGCTCAAGAAATGGGGAATAAATCTGACTACAGCATTAGAGAACAGTAGTATTTATTTTCTTAAAATAATAAAAGATTAATCCCATCAATAGCAATGTTGATGGGATTGTTGTTTTAAGATCAATTTCCATCATCCATTCAGGAAAACTATCCGTTGCCAACCAATAAACATTTAAAGCGTTGTTTAAAGCATGAGCGACTATACTCGGAATAATACTTCCGGAAACATAGTACATCAGTCCTAACACTATTCCAAACGAAAATAGAGGTATGATTTGTATATAGTTAAAATGAAGCAGGGCAAACACTCCTGCACTTGCAAATATACTTAAGCCTACTTTTTTCGTGCTAACTAACATGTGGTGCAACACAAACCTTCGAAATGCGAGTTCTTCTGCTATGCCGGTAACCAAACCAATGATGAGAATAGAGGCGTAAAATGACTGTGAACCTGGAGCGCCAACAAGTTTGGTTAATTGGATGTCTGAAAGCATTTTTTCAGCCATTAATTCATCATATAACCCTACTAATTTTGTAATCTCCATATTCAGTTCGGCGAAAAACGGCAACAAAAAGAAAGCAGCAAAAAACAATAATGAACTCCAAACAATATATTTTAATCGGGTTGTCTTAACCACTTGCTCTGCCGAATGGTTCAATTTCATGTAAATTAATCCAGGAACCAATAGAAAGCCCAACTGGAAGGGTAGAAAATGAATAAACATATATTGAACTGGAAATGAATTCAGTTGAATACTTATATTGTCAGTTGGCATTTCAGGGTACATCGTACTTACGATTACACTCAGTAGCATTGAGATAATAATAAAGGCTATTGCTCCAAGGGTAAAAAGCAAAGTTGCTTGAAGAAATGGAGAAATTGAATTGAATTTTTCTTTCATTATGCGAGAACTTCTTTTCTTTGACTGTCTAATTTAAGTAAGATAAATATCATGATCAAGAAAGACATCATCGAGGAACCACCATAGCTAAAAAAGGGCAGGGGTATTCCAATAACAGGTATAATTCCAATGTTCATTCCTACGTTAATAGCGAAATGATAAAATATAATCATGGCTACTGAATTAGCATAAACTCGTGAGAATCGACTTTTTTGTCGTTCAGCGATTACAACTATTCTAACCAATAATAAAGTAAACAATGCTACCATAGTTGCGGATCCAACAAATCCCCATTCTTCAGAAAAAACAGAAAAAATGAAATCAGTTTCACTTTCAGGAACGTGCCCACTTCTTGGACTAGAAAGTAAAGCCTCTTGGTATCCAACCCCTGAGAATCCTCCAGAACCAACAGCTGCCAATGCTCTGTTTCTGTTATAGTCTTTACCATCTTGATCTTCAATTTTACCCAGCCATAAATCTATACGGTCTTTTTGATGGCTTTGAAGCACATTCAAATAGGTATAAGAAACGACACCAACGAAACCAACGGTAACGATGTAGGAAATTAAAAGTACAGATCTTAATTTCTTCTTTGAACGTTGGGAAGAGAAGTTTTGAATAATTAAAAATATAACAAGTGTAATAATTGTTATTCCGGCAATGAGAATAACCCATCCTTGAACGTCAAATCCAGGGAGAAAAGAAAACGAATGTTTTGATTCAGTGAAGTATAATGTGATAATACTGAAAAAGATAATAACAAATAGTACAGGAATAAAATGCACACCAACCCAAGTTTCTTTATAGCGAAACCCTAGCACTCTGTTAAGGAAAAATAAAATAATGGGGTCAAGTGTAATTCCTTCTCTGTACATCACAAAAAAGAATGCCGTAAAGACTAAAAAAGTACCCGTATCATTCTGAATCAATACTAAAAGCATAGTTACAACAACAACAGCAGATGCGTAGAATAATGATTGTTTAGAAACTGTTTTTGATCTCCCTTGGGAAATAACATAAGCCAGCATTAAAGCTGTAGTTAGTTTAGAAAACTCGGATGGCTGGATACCTAATGATCCAACTCCCAGCCATGATCTAGCACCGTTTATAGGCTCTGTAAAAAGTACTAAAATAAGTAATACAAGCACTATTATGAAAGCAATTGGAGTGAGTTTACGAATATATTCAGAATCGATGAGGGAGATAACGACACCCAAAAACAACCCTATCCCAATCCACATTAACTGCTTGCCGTAAAGCGTTTTGAAATCGAAAAGAAACGGATGGTCTGGATTATAGGCTGCAGAATATATATTAATTATTCCCATCAGCAATAACGCTGATACAATTAAAATTGTAAGCCAATCCCACCCAACAGATTTTTCTCCGTATCTACTCATTGATATTTGTAAATCGTTTTTCTAGTATTCTTTTTTCCTTCAATTTATCGGCAATCTCACCAGTAAGGTATTTCTCCATCATCAAACTCGCAATTGGTGCAGCCCAAGTACCCCCAAATCCAGCATTTTCTACAAATACCGCAATCGCTATTTTAGGGTTGTCAAAAGGTGCAAAAGCCATGAATACTGAATGATCTTCTCCATGCGGGTTTTGTGCAGTACCTGTTTTTCCAGCAACAACTACATTATTTATTCTGGCTCTTCGTGCAGTTCCATGAGCTTCGTTAACAGCGGCTCTCATCCCTTCTTTTACAACAGCAAAGTATTTGGCGTCAACCATAGTCTGCTTTTTGTGTCTAAATTTATCAAGTGGCCCTTTATCTCCAACGCTTTTCACTAGGTGAGGCTCATAAAACCAACCGTTATTTGCTATAATTGCTGCGAAATTAGCCATTTGTAGGGGTGTTAGTTTCACCTCCCCCTGTCCAATACTATTCGAACGGATAGTTGAAAAAGCCCAACGGTTTTCGCCATACCAGTGATTATAGAAATCAACATTTGGAATAACACCGCTACGCAATCCGAAAATATCTGTTTCAGGACGGATTCCAAATCCAAAACTGTGCATATACTTTTCCCAGTTTTCCAAACCTATTTTAGAATCCTTGTAGATATTGTTGTCTTTTCCTTGCTGAATAATTCGTTTAACAAGATGATAATAATAGGGATTACATGAGTATTGAATGGATTTAGATACATTACTAGCTGGTGGATGATTGTGACAACCCACTAATGACATTGTACATGGAAACCCAGTATTTTCGGTGATTACCTCTTCCTGAAGTCCCACTAGAGCTTGAACTACCTTAAATATTGAACCTGGTGGATATTCTGCAGCTAGCGGACGAGGATAAAAAGGTTTTAATGAATCTTGGTAAAGTTTGTTATAGTTGGTTCTGATGTTTCTTGCTCCAACCATTAAATTAGGATCATAACTCGGTGCACTCACCATTGCTAAAATTTCTCCAGTAGAAGGTTCTATGGCTACAATCGAACCCAGTTTGTTTGCCATTAATAATTCCCCGTATGCTTGTAGAACAATATCAATTCCTAAATGTAAAGGTGGGCCTTGTTGAGCGTTTGTATCTAGTTTTCCACCAGCAAAGTTTTCCACCAATTTACCTCTGGCAGAAGTTAAAATTACTTTCGTTCCCTTTTGTCCGCGCAATGAGTGTTCATAATACTTTTCTAATCCTGTTCTACCAATAAAATCCCCAACATTATAAAATCGTCGATCAGCATTTAATTCAGTACTGTTGATTTCGTTTAGATATCCAAAAACATTTGCGCCATTTGGAAAAGGATAATCGCGCATACTGATGGGTTTTTCATAAAAACCTTTATAATCGGGAAGCTCAATGGCGATATTAGCAATTTCATCAGCAGATAATTCTTTTAGGAAGGCGTAAGGAAGATAGCTTCGGTAATCATTGACAATGGTGTCGTTTCCCGTTTTTTTACTTCTTGTTTTTCGATCAAGTTCCTTTTTTATGATTTCAAATCGGTGTTGAATTGAATCGACTGAAATACCAATTAATTGAGATAATGCTAAAGTGTCTAAATCTTTAATATCATCCTCAACAAACATTAAATTATAGTATGTTTTATTGGCTACAATTTTTTCTCCGTTCCTATCATACAGAATACCACGTGGTGGTTTGATGATTACTTTTCTTTTTGCAACCTCTCCAGCTCGTTCAATCCATTTGTCATCGACAACTTGCATATAAAACAAGCGACCAATGAAAACCACTCCAACTAAAATAAAGAGGAGAATAAAAACGATTTTTCTACTTTCTAGATTCATACACTTTTAGGCTTTTTAAAGAAAAGTACCTGAATAAGTATAAAGATAATCAAAGTTATAATTGAACTAAGGACTGTACTTGTAATAATTTCTTTCCAAGCTGACCATTTGAAATATTCGAGTGAAAAAAACCATAAGTGATGAATAAAAATAATAAGCCCTGAAACTTTAATAAACCAAGCGTAACCCCATTCACTTGCGATGGGTTCTTTAAGTAAATCATAATCATCACGGGGAGCAAAACGACGAAATATGGAAGGACGCATGTAGGCAATTAGAACGGCTGCACTTGCGTGTAAACCAAAAGTATTCATGAAAAAGTCAACTCCAATACCTGTCAAAAATGCCAACAACATTAAAACAACAGGACGTGTATCGAAAGGCAACAGAATAATAAATAAAGGATAAACCATAGGGTGAATTCCATATCCAAAGTTTAACTGTCCAAAGATTAATCCTTGAGCAATTACAAAGATGAAGAGGCGGAGTGTATTTTTAATCAGATAATTCATTGCAGTTCTGGGATGTCTTTTTCAAGTTCTTCAAGCTCAAGTCTGTTAATGTTTTTTATAATATAAACATAACGTAATTTCCTCATATCTTGATTTAAACGTA
>Ga0209075_1004363_pt1 | contig 11364 bp, 13 predicted proteins | sample Stecom2011_FD_187523 | JGI IMG/M metagenome (GOLD analysis project Ga0209075, IMG submission 187523) | Agricultural soil microbial communities from Utah to study Nitrogen management - Steer compost 2011 (SPAdes) (version 2) | ecosystem: Environmental > Terrestrial > Soil > Agricultural land...
TTGTTCTAAAACTCTGATTATTTGAGCCTCGCTATAGCGTTTGCCTGTTTTCTGTGTCATATGTTCTCCTTATGTAAAGATAGAAGAACTATCACTCAATCTTGTACACTTTTTGGGGAGCACCTCACTATGAATATCAAAAAACATTTCACAACTATCATCAATTTTTGCGTTAATCATTGTTTCTTCCAATAAAAAAGGGTATCTTTAATTTGAAGAGTGTACAAGAGTTAGTGGAAAGAGGTTTACCACTTCGGTTACTGAAAGGTTGCCGCATGCAAGAGTTCGCCGCCTTGCCTTACACTCTTCACTTTTTTCATACCGACTCAAGCGTGATTTGTACCACAAGGGTATCACTCTCACGTAAGTAGTAAACTACTAAGTGTTCGTGTTTACCACAAGGGTATCATTCTCACTAAAAAGTAAACTTTTAAGTGTTCATGTTTACCATAAAGGTATCACTTTCACTAAGAAGAGCTCTGCATGGTTCAACTACAGCGGTGAACCGCTAAGTTTCACGTAAAACTTCTAAGTGTTCGTGTTATTACAAAAGACGAAAAAACTTTTGATATTGAAATGCAACGGGCTACACACAGTGATTTTGAAGACAGAGCGGTTTTATATTCATCCATGCTCACCGTTAGCGCAAAAATAGATCTTGACCAAAATGTGCTGAACCTAAAACGAACAAAAGAAATCGGAAGATATGAAATACCGCAGATTATTTCGATTTGGATTTGCAATTTTGATCGAGTCGAAAGTAAACGTTTTCGTGAAGAGTGGGGTCTTTATCGAAAGAGTGATATTGGAAATAGTGCCGCATTGCCTGTGAATGACAAAATAAAGTATATTTTCATAGAGCTTCCCAAGTTCAAAAAAGCGTTCGATGAACTCAAAACAGTCGAAGAATGCTGGCTATATTTGCTAAAAAACATGCCAGAAGAGCAAAAAACGCCTGAGTTCAAAGATACCATTTTTGAAGAGGCTTACGAAAAGCTCCGCATTCGTGCGGAATCATCAGACTTGATTGCAAAGGTGGTAACCGAAATGATTACAGAAGCAGAAATCGAATGTCGGCTTGATGATAGCTACAAAGAAGGAATTGAAAAAGGTATTAGGGATGGTCTTAAGCAAGGTATCGAACAAGGTATCGAACAAGGTGCGCTTCAAAAAGCACGTGAAATGGCAAAAGCTATGCTTGCAGATCATATTCCAATAGAACGAATTATCGCTTATACTGGCCTTTCCGAAGAAGAAATCAAATTGTTGTAATCATTGTTTCTTCCAATAAAAAAGTTTAACTTTAATATGAAGAGCTCTTTACCTTGCCTTACACTCTTCACTTTTTTTAGTAGCCCCTCAAATAAATAAACCATTCAACACCGTCTTTTTTGCCAAGGTGTTTAATATGCCCTTTAATATTAGCGGTTTAATAAGAAAATGCTTCTTTTATGATAGGAGAGGAATCTTCATGTTATTTTCTGAAATCTTAAAATCTATTTATTAAAGCACAATTCATCGTTTGGATTTGCCATTAATTCATCTTTAACAAGAGATGTAATGATATATAGTGCATCAAAAGATCTGGCTTGTATTAGCTCCCCATTTTTTAATCCATAAAGTGTGGGGAAACCAATTTCTGAACGTTCTTTATAAGTATAAATATACCATTCGATATCGTCTTTAAAACCAAGGCGTTTGATTCGCCCATTGAAGGTTGCAATTTCATATGCAAAAGCTTCACTGATAATATCAGGAATACTCATATTTCCCTCCTGTAATTCGTATAAAATATACAATAAATATTTTAAAATATGCTGGAGGTAATAAGAATGTAAGTCTATGTGATATCAAACAAAAATTTTATCAAAAAACATTAATACAAATACCATTCCCATTCGAGAATGCAATATGAATTTTTGTCGTCACTTTGGTATAGTACTTCATAATCAACTAGGGTTCGTCCGACGTTTATCCTCGAATAACAATAATTAGATGATTTGTCATCGTTGAAAAGAACGTCTTCATCAATCACTTTCGGACATACTTTGATTGTATCTGTAAAGGCAGGAACGTCTAAATATACTGTCTTTGTACCGCTCCACTCACCAATGTCATTCTGATTAAGTAGAACTCCTGTCGTAGCGCTTGTTTTAATGCCGTTTGGTTGGATAAAGTAAACTGTAAATGAGATTATAGGATCGCCATCGGTATAATTATTTTTACCATCCCATCCAATGCTTTTTTGTTTATAATAAGTCAGAGTGAATTTCATATCTTTCGAGGTTGTCAAGTAGTCAAATAAGGCGACCGAAGAACTTGAACTTTGATAAGAACTGGAACTTGAACTTTGATAAGAACTTGAACTTGAACTTCGGTAAGAACTGGAACTTGAACTTTGATAAGAACTTGAACTTGAACTTCGGTAAGAACTGGAACTCGAACTGCGATAAGAACTGGAACTTCGTTTTGCATTTTCGGATATAGATTGTTCTAGGTTATCTTCCACGCTTTCAAATGGATTCTCATTATTACTACAAGCGACAAATGAAAAAGTCACGGCACAAAAAAAGAATTTCAAGAATAATGACATGTTTACCTTTTAAAAGGCGAAATCAGCATTGATACGCCATGTTTTTAAATTTGTATCATAAGCCATAGTTGCAAAATCAACATTGGTTCGGGCGGCAAATATAGCGAATTGCCATTGCAAAGACACATGACGAGAAATTTCAAGACCTAATCCAATATATTCCATGAATTCCCAATCATCTTCCGTGTATGCACCGTTCTTTTTATCATCATTATAATCATAATCATACATGATCCAAGCATAAATAGGCTTTCGAATATGTGTACTTATACTCACATAGGGGCTTATAACACGGCCTATTGGAAATCCAAAGCGGAATTCTAGCGGTATTTCGACCATTAGATTGTAATACTCAATGGTTGCTTCGTTAAATAATATATCAGTATTAGAATATGCTTCATCATAATACGCATAATGAAATATGGCGTTCAAACCAGTCTGAAAAGATCCCCAACGGTAAAAATACCAGCGTAATAAGAATCCAAGGTTAAGGCCGAATTGTTGATCAATTACTTCGTCACTATTCATTACATCAATATCTCCAACATAATCTTCAAGGAAATGTTCAAAGGCTAATGAAAAACCAAAATAAAATAAACGATTTGATTTATTCTTTTCAACGAACGTTTGTTTTGTAGAATCTTTTACAAGAGGAGATTCTTTTGGTGAAATGAGCAAGGCAGAATTAGAAGGTTTTGCTATTAAATTCGAATATGCCGAACTATCATTATCCATATAAATTCTTTTTTGTAAATCAAAAATCGTTAATGTAGAGTTTCCATAGGTAAAATGAAGTACGCAATTAATAGTCTCATTGCACAAGGTTTGCAGTGAATCTACAAGAATCATTGCGCGCTCCAAACGAACAACTTTCGCTTCGATTCTGGCGATGCTATCCATTTTCGCTTTTTGTTGTACCTGATAAGCATTCTTGGCGTGATCAATACACTTGCAACTATTATCGATTTTTTGACAAAATTCGTTTTCGAATTGATTAGGTCCGTTTTCGGATGAATCGCTCACAACACAACTACCGCATAGCTCAATACATTCGTTGATCATCGGAGGCATTAAAACAATTTCGTCCGTGACTTCGGTGGAATCCTTTTTTATACCTGAAGCAAGTAAATGGGTTTTAATTTCATCATTTGAAAGAGTTAATTCTGTTTTTTCTATTCTATGATAAATACCGTTTTTGAAAAAGACTTTTTGTGCACAAACTTCATTATCGCAAGAAAATGCTAAATCGGTTGCGAAAGTTGTCTTTATTTTTGTAATGCTATCTTGAACTGCACGAACGCTATCAAGTAAAATGGGGCATCTACAGATAGATGATACTTTTATGCAAGTGGAATCTTCTTGATTTTCCGAACAGAATCCGCAAAGTTTAAGGCAGTCTGAATTCGAAAATGCAACAGAAGTAATTAAGGTAATAAGTAAAATAAAAAGCTTCATTTTTCACTCCTAGATTCCAAAAAAATACTAAAATCTATTGTGGGTACAACTTTATGCGTATAATTTAGAATTTTCTGAATTCAAGTTGTTGGATTGATTAGTGTCTTGCTGGTTAATAAACCACTATCATTGCTCCAAAGCTTTATCTAAGACGCGTTTGATATTATTTTTGATCTCTTTGAATGATTCTCCTGAGTTTGCTTCGTATTCTTTTTGTTCATCACAAAATAGAGTGGGAACGCAATAGTAATCATACTTTTCGGCTTCATTGGGCTGGTCGCTTTCTTCAATGGTTTCGATTTCAATTTTTTTGTAGAGAGGGTTTTCTTCTTTGAGTTCGTCTAATGCCTTAAATGCGGATTTGCAATAAGGGCAATGTTTTAAGTAAAATAGTTTGATTTTCATATACGCCTCTTGTTTAAGAATGTTTTTTATTGGTTTCTATATAATATAGTTATGTAAAGCTCTCATTATCGTTTTTTTATGATTAACATAGAGTTTTTTTTGATTTTTAGCAGTATAGGGTATTTCATAATATGTAATGTCCGTTTTTGTGATTTTTTATAAATAGTCATATTGACGAATATCTATGTATTACTTATATTCTCATATAGACAACTATCTATATGAGAAATTGCATAAGAGAAAAAATGAAAGAAGATAAAATCAGCAAAATTTGTAAGGCTTTAAGCGATTCTAACCGAATCAAAATCATCAAGCTTCTCACTTATAGAGAGCAATGTGCTTGCGAACTATTAGAAAAATTTCAGATTACGCAACCTACTCTTTCTCATCACATGAAAATCCTTTCAGAATCTGGTCTTGTTTCCGTTCGTAAGGAAGGGAAGTGGTCGTATTACTCTATCTGCTGTTCTACTTTCAAAGAATTTAAGTCGTTTTTTGAAGGAATTACTTGTTGTAAAAAGAAGCCTAAAATGTCTTTTAATTGTTGTGATAAGGTTCAAAAATAATGGTGTGGAATTTTATTCAAAACCAATTGCTTGGTATGAAGTGGCTTAGCATTCTCATTAATAATCTACTTCAGAGTGCAGGCCTTGATACGTCATCACGTATTGGAGGAAGTGTTTCGTTCTTTATTTATGATGTTATCAAGATTACTGCTCTTTTGTGTGTTTTGATTTTCATCATTTCTTACATTCAGAGTTTTTTCCCGCCAGAGAGAAGCAAAAAAATCATGAGCCGATTCAACGGTATTCTGGCAAATTTTATGGCGGCGCTTCTTGGTACAGTAACGCCATTCTGTTCTTGCTCCTCGGTTCCCTTGTTTATTGGCTTTACAAGGGCGGGGTTACCTCTTGGTGTGACGTTTTCTTTCTTGATTTCATCTCCTATGGTGGATCTCGGCAGTCTGGTTCTTCTAATGAGCATTTTCGGCGCCAAGGTGGCCTTTGCTTATGTAATACTCGGTCTTGTCGTTGCTGTAGTCGGCGGTACTTTGATTGGAAAGCTGCATTTAGAAAATGAAGTAGAAGAATTCATTCGAAAAGCAAACGATGTGTCTACAGAGTCTCCGTCACTTACATATAGAGATCGAATTGTCTATGCAAAAGATCAGACTGTTGAAACTTTTAAGAAGGTGTTACCTTATATTTTAATTGGTGTTGGTATTGGAGCACTTATTCATAATTGGATTCCAGAAAACTGGGTGGTGGCTGTTCTAGGTAATCAAAATCCTCTAGGTGTTATTCTTGCAACGATTTTGGGTATGCCAATGTATGCCGATATTTTTGGAACTATCCCTATTGCAGAATCCCTGCTTGCAAAAGGCGCTCAGCTTGGTACAGTGCTTGCGTTCATGATGGGAGTCACTACATTATCCCTTCCGTCTATGATTATGCTCCGTAAGGCAATCAAACCAAAACTTTTGGGGCTCTTTATCGCCATCTGTACGGTAGGTATCATACTAGTGGGTTATTTGTTTAATGCATTCCAAAATCTATTCATTTAAGGAGGAATTGATTATGGCATTGTTTAATTTTGGTAAGAAAAAGGAAGCATCTTGTTGCTGTGGTTCTTCAGTACAGAAAGTAAATATAGAACCTGCATGTGCATGCAACAGTGACCCATCGGCTTATGAATCAGGAAAGTCCTGCTGCAGTAACGGAGAATGTCGTATTAAAAGCATTAAGGTTCTTGGTTCTGGTTGCAAAAAATGCCATGACCTTAATGAAATAACAAAGGCTGCGGTGAAAGAGCTCGGTATGGATATCGAGGTGGAATATGTAACCGACATGCAAAAAATCGCAAGCTACGGTGTGATGAGTACACCTGCTCTTGTGATCAATGAAAAAGTGGTTTCTATGGGTAAGGTTCTTAAGAAAGAAGATATTATAAAGCTCTTAAAGAAATAAGAATGTTGTGAAGCTAATAAGACAAAGAGGTATTTGGAATGACGAAAAAGAAAAAAGTGGCGTTTATCTGCGTTCATAATTCATGCAGAAGTCAAATGGCAGAAGCTCTTGGAAAGCATTTTGCTTCTAATGTCTTTGAAAGCTATTCCTGTGGAACTGAAATTAAGCCTCAGATAAATCAGGATGCTGTCCGTATCATGAAAGAGTTATATGGAATTGATATGGAACTAACTCAAAGGTCAAAATTGTTATCAGATATTCCAGAACCTGATATTGCAATCTCTATGGGCTGTAATGTGGGTTGCCCTTTTATCGGAAGAGTTTTTGATGATAACTGGCAGCTCGAAGATCCTACTGGTAAGGTGGATGAAGAGTTTATTAAAATAATCAAGCAAATTGAAGTAAATATTTTAAAGCTTAAAAAAGAGCTTGAAATAACAAATAGAAATTAAATCAATCAAAATCATTAATATTTAATGTTATAAATATGGCAGCTTTTAATACAGCCAAAAAGGGCTGTTTCGTTTCATGATTTGTGCCCATTGTTGTTGATTTATTTTTTTCTTTTTGTCTTTAATTAAGCTCTTATATAAAAAAAATTAGGTTTTAATATATGTTGAATGTTGGTTTTGATAATGAAGCTTATTTAAAGACGCAATCAGAAAAGATTGCAGAACGTATTTCAAAGTTTGGTGGTAAGCTTTATCTTGAGTTTGGTGGTAAGTTATTTGATGATTATCATGCTTCTCGCGTGTTGCCTGGGTTTGAACCAGACAGTAAAATTAAGATGCTTGAAGAACTTAAAGATACTGCCGAAGTAGTGATTGCAATAAATGCGGGTGATATTGAAAAAAATAAGGTACGTGGCGATCTTGGGTTCACTTACGATATGGACGTGTTGCGATTGATTGATGCCTTTAGAGGGTATGGTCTTTATGTGAGTAGTATTGTTTTAACTCGCTTTGAAGGTCAGGCGAGTGCGTTAGCGTATCAAAAGAAATTAGAACAGCTTGGTCTTAAGGTTTATAGGCATTACCCAATCACTGGTTACCCTTCTAATGTTCCTCTGATTGTAAGTGATGATGGTTATGGCAAAAACGAATATATCGAGACCACTAGGCCTCTGATTGTGGTGACGGCTCCTGGTCCTGGTAGTGGTAAAATGGCTGTTTGCCTTTCTCAGCTATACCATGATCACAAGCATGGGGTCAATGGAGGCTATGCCAAATTTGAAACATTCCCAATATGGAATATCCCTCTCAATCATCCAGTGAACTTAGCTTATGAAGCGGCTACGGCAGATCTAAACGATGTGAACATGATCGACCCGTTTCACCTAGAGGCTTATGGGAAAACAACAATCAACTACAACCGAGATGTAGAAATATTCCCTGTATTGAATGCGATCTTTGAACGTATTCTCGGGTACTCTCCTTATAAGTCACCTACCGATATGGGGGTGAATATGGCTGGGAATTGTATTGTGGATGATGCTGCTGTTCGTGAAGCCGCCAATGTCGAAATTATCAGGCGTTATTATAATGTCTGCTGCCAGGTACGAAAAGGGATTGCTGAACCAGAGCAGGTTTACAAGCTTGAACTTTTAATGGAAAAAGCCCATACTAGTTATAAAGATCGTAAGGTGGCGCAAGCTGCTGTAAAAAAAGCAGAAGAAACAAATGCTCCAGCGGTCGCGATTGAATTGAACGACGGGACTATTATTACAGGCAAAACCACGGATCTTTTAGGTGCTTCTTCTACAATGCTTTTAAATGCATTAAAATATTTAGCAGAAATTCCAAATGAAGTGAACTTGCTTTCTCGTATTGTGATTGAACCGATTCAAAATTTGAAGGTGAACCATTTAGGAAACTCCAATCCAAGGCTTCATACCGATGAGGTGTTGATTGCGCTTTCTATTTGTGCTTTAACAGATTACAATGCAAAAATAGCGATGGAGAAACTCGCTTGCTTCCGTGGAACAGAAGTACATTCGAGTGTGATACTTTCTCAAGTGGATGTGAGTGTGTTCCGTAAATTAGGGATTAATTTAACGAGCGAACCCACATACCAAACAAAAAAGCTTTATCACGGGTAATTGACTCGAAGCCTCTGTTTAATATCTTTGATAAACTAGGGTTGTTTTTGAAATTCGAGTAAAGCTTTTTTTGAATCGGAACCTTTAATCAATTGAAAGCGGTATGTTTCCCATTCTACGGGAGAGCTTTTTTCTTCTTTGTGAATATCCATGCTAAAATCTAAAGTAATTTGTTCATCCTTTTTGGTAAGGATTAATTGATAAGTGGCGACCGTTGCAGAAAATGGTTCTTCTGAAGAATAAGAGACATGTTCGTGTCCAGAATAAGTGTATTCAATAAATAGGTTATCGTCTATTTTGACCCGTTGGTTTTTTAAAATGGTGATGGCTTGATTCTGTGTGAATCCTAAACTTGTTATCAAAAGGATTAAAAGAGATAAAATCGGTTGATTAAACATGTCGGCTCTTTTTAAAAGGAGTTATAAAATAGGTATTAGAAGAAAAGAAAGTCATAAATAAAGATTTTCTTTTTACTTTTTTTAAATAGTGTGTAAAAACTTTTCTTGTTTTTGTGATTATTGATTCTTTTTAGCCTTAAAATAAAGGCTTTTGAAATTAATATATATGAAAAATGTGTAAATAATATATTTTTATCGTTATGGAAAAAGTCATAGAGCATCTTTTTGATTACGATGATTATCGAAGGTTTTTAGAAGATTACTTTGAAGAACAAAAGAGTCTAAAACCTGTTTTTTCTCATCGTTTTTTCGCAGCTAAAGCAGGCTTTAGTTCGTCTTCGTATTGCTTAAATGTGATTCGTGGCCGTTTTAATCTTTCCATCAAATCAATAGATAAGCTTGCCAAGGCAATTGAATTTAGTGCCATTCAAAAGCAGTATTTTACAGCCTTGGTTGATTACAATCAGGCAAAGCGTCCTGAAGAACGCGATTTAGCTTGGAATCAAATTCTTCAAATAAGGCAACAGCTAGAGTTCACTCATATCACGCATGGTCAGCAAGATTATTTTTCAAAATGGTATTATCCTGTGCTTCGAGAATTAGTGGTGCATCTCGATTGGAATGGCGATTATATTAAGCTCGCTCGTTCTTTAGACCCTGTAATCAGCACAGAAGAAGCCCGCGTGGCAGTCAAAAATTTAGAAGAATGGGGGTTAATCCAGCGTTTATCAAATGGTCGCTATGAGGCCACCTCTTTAATGCTCGATGCCACAAAAGTTTCCCCTATTTCTTTACGCCAAATCCGTCGAGAGTACATTCAGCATGCAATTGGCTGTATTGAATCCAAAGGAAAAGACGAAAGGTTCTCTGCATTTACTACACTTTCTATGACAGAAGAATCGTATGCTTATGCGGTGAACGTGTTAGAAAAAGCACGCAAAAAAATCATTACGCGTGCGGCAGGTGATAAAGAAATAGAAAAGGTGTATGAACTGATGGTGGTTTTGTATCCGATGAGCGTGTTAATCAATAAGGGGGATCTATGAAATCCCTTTTGAATGTTTGTCTTTGTCTCTTTATTTCTTTTTTTGGTTGGAGCTGCTCTGAACCGACGGCTCACGGAGTCATCGATATTGGGAATTCGATGGCTGGTGTGGTGGTCGCCGAAGACGGAAAACCTTTATCAAACGTTCGTGTGGTACTTTATTATGATGATTGGGAAGCAGAATCGATTTCAGATTCTTTAGAAACTAAAACGAACACGAAGGGCGAGTTTGAATTTAAGAACGTGAGCTCAGAAGAATCCATTGTGATTTTAGCGAAAAAAGAATCTTTATCGGCACTCTCTCTTGGCTCCGATACGCTTGTGCTTCGTTCCTCTAAATTTATCTCGAGTCGCATTTTAGGTAAGTCTGGTGGTTGGGTGCGCGTGCTCGGTCAAAACCAAAAACAAGACGTGGCTGAAGATGGCTCGTTTACCTTTGCAAACACGCCTTCTGGTGAATTGGCTTTAATTTATGGCGAGTCAGAACAGGGCGATCTTCGTTTTGTATTTAAGACAATGGACTCTCGCGATTCGCTTCTCTTGCCAGACTTAATGGAAGTGGAATCAAAAGAACATTGGCTTCAGCTTGCGGATTTCCGCTACTATACAGAAGATGGTTATGATGGAATTCAAGCGATTGATTTTTATAAAAATGAAATCGAAGAATTCACTTTGACCTATTCATTAAAAGAATTTGTACCACAAGAAACGCTCCATCATTTTGTGCTACCAGTGCGTTTAGATAGTACGAATTTTGACTTTGATTCTTGGGATGATTCTTCTAAAATCATGCTCACTTCTACAGACGAAGCTTCTCTTGCTTTTGAGTTTGATCATTTTGACCCCGCTTCTAAAACCGCGCTTCTTTGGGTGCGTTTCGATTCCATTCCTTCAAAAGCAGAGTCGGTACAAATCCGATTTAAAAAATCCGCTTGGCTAAAACAAACGCCATTCCAGAAAGAAGAAGGAGTGATGGCTGTTCTTCACATGGAAGAACTCGAAAACCTAGTCAGTCAGGATTTGCCCATTTTAAGCGATAGCGGTTTTATTGGCCGCGGCGTTTCCCTAGCTCCATCTCAGTATCTCGATTTAGATACTTTAGACCCTTGCAGTTCCGATTTTACTTTGTCTCTCTGGGTTTATTGGTATGGAAAAAATGGCAATCATCAAATATTATTTTCACAACGATCTTTCTGGTCTGATTCGACCTCTCGTTTTCAATGGCATTTTGATTACTTCAACGATGTCTTTGCGGTATACAATAATATAGACCAACTGAGATGCCCCCAAGTGATGGACACTTGAAGTGATAGTTTCTGTTCATAATTTAGCTATATATTTCCTAGGTGATATCATACCTAAAGAACTATGTGGTCTAATTTCGTTGTAAAAATCTCTCCAAC
>Ga0209075_1004364_pt1 | contig 11363 bp, 7 predicted proteins | sample Stecom2011_FD_187523 | JGI IMG/M metagenome (GOLD analysis project Ga0209075, IMG submission 187523) | Agricultural soil microbial communities from Utah to study Nitrogen management - Steer compost 2011 (SPAdes) (version 2) | ecosystem: Environmental > Terrestrial > Soil > Agricultural land...
AAAAATGAAGGGAATATCCATCCAAATCAAATCGGTCCTATAGTTTACCCATAGCGCGGCATAGTCCAACTCCGTTTTATCAGCTATTTTCTACTCGTCAATTAATCGACTGATGGGTTGACAATTAATTTTTTACGACTATCTTTAGCTATTGAAAGAAAACAACTGATAAAACGCTATTAAGTTGGGTGTCATTAAAACATAATAGAGTCTATGAACAATAATCCTTTAGCAAATATTCCAGAAGACCAAATCAGTGCGGTTCATGCTCTTAAAGGAAGAACATTGAAAACTGGTTGGAAAGTTATTGAAAGAGCCAAGTCGAAACCTGGATCAACTGGAGGAAATTTTTCAGTTTGTTATATTGTTGAAAAGGACGGTGAAATAGGGTTTCTTAAAGCACTAAATGTTTTGTCATTTTTAAGAGATGACAATCCAGATTTATTGGGTGCGACAACAGAAATGCTAAATACGTTCAATTTTGAGAGAGAATTACTTAAAAGGTGCGCCAACAAAAACTTCTCTAAAGTATCTAGATTGTTGGAAGCTGAACAAGAAAACATACAAGGTTTTCTTGTAGCTAATGTATATTATATGATTTTTGAAAAGGCAGAAGGTGATGTCAGAAATCATATAAATTTCACCAAATTAATTGATACATCTTGGAAGTTACGTTCGCTTCATAATATAGCAACTGGATTAAAACAACTCCATTCAATTGAAATCTCTCATCAAGATGTAAAACCTTCAAATGTATTTGTATTTGAAGAGATTACTTCAAAAGTAGGAGATTTAGGTAGGTCACTGTGTCAAGATATTAGCGCTTCCCATTCAGGATTAAATTTTTCAGGAGACCCAAGATATGCACCACCTGAAGTTTTTCATGGATTTGTATTACCTGAATGGAAAGAGAAAGTGTTTGCAATAGATTGCTTCTTATTAGGCAGCATGGCTGCTTACTATTTTACGCTGCAAAATATGACCGCACTTTTATCTCAAAATGTCAATCCAAATATTAATATCCTTTCACTTCCATTTGAGAATGCTTTACCATATTGGATTGAAGCGTTTGACAATTCTATGATCACTATTGAAACCCACCTTGCTGACTATGACGAAAAAGATAAATTAATCGAAACAATTAAAATGCTTTGTCATCCTGATCCAAGACAAAGAGGACACAAAAAGAATATAGCGCAAAAGCATGGAAGTAATTTTAGTCTTGAAAGATTTGTTGAGTCTTTCAATTTATTAGCAAGAAGAGCAGAATACAAATTGACGAAATAGTATGGCTAACATTTTTGAAAATAAAGACAGACACGTTATTCCAAACTGGAGAAGTTTTGATAACACAGCAAAATTAGGAGAACTCAATGGCAGTAAAACTATTCAGCTAAATTCATCCTTCAAACCTGACATTTCTGATTTATTGGAAGATTGGAAAGAAAACAAAAACCTTGGTGTTGCAGGAGATATTCTAGGGGTCGCAATTGTTTGCAACCAACAAAATGATAAGATTGTTAAGGATGTTTCAGATTTTGTACTTAAACAATCAAATGGTGCTACTCCAGCTTTAATAAAAGCAGCAAGCTCCATAAGACAGAATAAAAAAGAAGAAATAGACTTTCCTTTTGAGATAAAAAATATTCAAACCTTTGCGTTTCGAGAAAATTTAGAAGCTTTATTTCAAAGAATTAAATGGTTTAAGCAACGCCTTATTCAAAATCCAAATAACCCAATAGCTTGGGTTGAGCTTTCACGTCTTTATTCAATTAATGGTCAAGAAGTTCAGGCAGAAAAAGCAATGAGAAATGCTTTATACTTAGCTCCTGAGAATAGATTTGTCTTGAGGAATATGGCAAGGTTTTTTGTTCATATAGGTGATATTGACTTTGCACATGATAATATTAAGAAATCTACTATCACCCAATACGACCCATGGGTTATGGCAACAGAAATAGCATTAGCGGATTTAAGAGGAAGAGGGTCAACGTTTGCTAAAAAAGGAATACAATTAATTAATTCTAATTCTTTTCATCCATTCAACATTACTGAATTATCAAGTTCGATAGGGACATTAGAATTAAGTAGTTCAAGTATTAAAAAGAGTAAAAAACTATTCGAAAAATCTTTAATCCATCCGAATGACAATTCCTTGGCACAAGCTGAGTGGGTTTCGCAAGAAGAAAATGGAATAATGAATTTTGATCCATCAAAATTCAATGTAAACAACTCCTTTGAAGCCTTAGCAAGGGATGCTAAGGAGAAAAAAGACTGGAATAAAGCAATTGAGCTTTCAAAAAATTGGTTTCTTGATTTGCCGTTTTCTAAAGGAGGTATTTTGTTTGGTAATGAAATTGCAACTAGCAAATTAAAAGACCACACAAAAGCTGTTGAAATAGCCAAACTTGGATTAGTATCACATCCAAATGATCATCAGTTATTAAATAATATCGTTTATTCTTTATGCTTAGATAATAAAATTGAAGAAGCTGAAAAACACTTTAATAAAATACGATTAAGTCAATTGGATGATAGTGATATAAATAAAGTGTGTATAACAGCTACAAAAGGTTTACTATACTTTAGAAAAGGCCAAACTGAGTTAGGCAGGAAATTTTATTTAGAATCAATGCAACTAGCCAAAGATTTAAACAATTCCTACTTGAGCTCATTGGCATTTGTTAACTATTCAAGAGAAGAGGTATTACGAAATGAAGAAGATTTATCACCAATTGTACCCAAACTTTTAGAGATAAAGAAAAAAACTACAAATGAGGACATTTCAGCATTAGTGGATGAAGTAATTGATTTGAAAAATAAAAAAACGAACACCCAATAACTAAGTATTCGGCGTGCCGATAGGCCAACGCTGAATACCATGTTGACGGATCCGGATTTCCTTAGCCCTACTGAGCTTGAATAACGCATATAGCTTATGGCGGGTGAACGTCTTCCAGCAAGGCTTTCGGCTCTTAACCAAGTTCGTCACTGGCGGACAGGAAAGTGCTTCGAAACCGCAACAAACCATATACTAACCATTGGGCGGCATACAAAAAAAGCCACCGCACGGGCAAGCACATTTGGTTTTTGCCGACACAAAATCCAACCCTGAAATGCGAAGCATTCACGAACACCATTAAAAAATAAAATTTACGTGAGTAAAAACCAAAAGAGCTTGCCCTTCCCCAACCGCCACCCAAACTGAATGATAATATTTATACTCATTTAGTGAGTATTCTTAAAAACTTTCCTATCTTGGTGGACTGAAAAAATGGATTCAAAATGAACCGAATTAAAGAGGTTTTGGACAGGAAAGGAATTAAGCAAATTTGGCTAGCTAACCAACTTGGTAAAAGCTATAACATGGTTCACTCTTATGCTCAAAACAAAAGACAACCGAGCATTGAAGACCTTTATAAAATAGCAGAGATTCTCAATGTGGACATTAAGGAACTGCTCGTTTCAAATAAACCTAAACAAGATTAATAATGCAATCATCTGAGATACAACATAAGGTTCAAGATATAATAGACAACCTATCAAAGGAAGAATTTATCTATGACCTTCTCCTGGCATACGGTATTTCAAAAACTTCTGTAACCAGACTCAAAAAAGGAGATTACAACTTTTCCAAAGTAGAAGGAGAAATACTCTACAAAAAAAAGATTTTCTTTAAAAAGGAAGCATCTGAAAAGCTATTAAGCAGCATTGAAGATATTTCCAAAGAAGAACGTATTCTAAAGCAAAAGCCGCGTTTCGCTGTACTTACCGATTATAAACAAATCGTAGCCAAAGATTTAAAATTAGGTAAGAACTTAGACATTCCACTAAAAGAATTGCCGAATTACTTCGATTTCTTTTTGCCATTGGCTGGAAGTGAAGTGTATAATGCCAGTAACGATAATGAGGCTGACAGGAATGCGTCCTACAAAATGGCCGATTTATATGATTTGTTGATTGAAGAAAATCCTTCTATTTACAATTCAAAAGAGAGTATTCACAACCTTAATATTTTCTTATCTCGCTTACTGTTTTGCTTTTTTGCTGAAGACACTGAAATATTTGAACAAGACAGCATTTTCACCAACTCATTAGCACAGCATACTGCTGAAAACGGAAAAGACACCCATACTTTTTTAGATGACTTATTTGACCGATTAAACACCAAGGACGCTGATCTTGCAGAAGTACCCAACTATTTAACCAAATTTCCTTATGTAAATGGTGGGTTGTTTAAGGAGAAAATCAATTCTCCTATATTTACTCCCAAGGCAAGAAAGACATTAATTGATCTGGGTGAATTACAATGGTCCGAAATCAATCCAGATATTTTCGGGTCCATGATTCAAGCGGTAGTGGACAAAGATTACCGTAGCGATTTAGGAATGCACTATACATCTGTAGAAAACATTTTAAAACTCATTAAACCCTTGTTTTTAGATGAATTGTATGAAGCTTATGAGAATGCTACAACTATAAATCAACTTCAGAAACTCATTAACCGCATTGCTACCATTAAGTTTTTTGATCCTGCTTGTGGTAGTGGTAATTTCTTGATTATTACTTACAAGGAAATCCGTTTGTTGGAAATACTTATTCTAGAGAAAATCACCGATTTAGAAGCACAAAGTCCAACTATAAAATGGACTTCCATTCAACTCTCTCAATTTTACGGAATAGAAATAGACGATTTTGCACACGAAATGGCAATACTATCCCTTTGGTTGGCAGAACACCAAATGAACAAAGTATTTGAAGATCGCTTGTTTGATTTTGGAAAGTCTAAACCTATTCTCCCGCTAAAAGAAGCAGGACAAATTACACAAGGAAATGCTACCAGAGTAGATTGGAATGTTGCTTGCCCAATTTCGGCAACAGATGAAGTTTATGTAATTGGAAATCCGCCTTATTTGGGAAGTCGAAATCAGGATAAGAGTCAAAAAGAAGACCTTGATATTTCAATCAATATGATAAAGTCATATAGAAAACTTGACTATATATCGATTTGGTTTTATAAAAGTGCTAAATATATACAAGGCTATGAAAAAGCTAAATCAGCTTTTGTTTCAACGAATTCTATTTGTCAAGGTGAGCAAGTTGGAATTCTCTGGCCGACAATTTTTGAAATGGACATTGAGTTTGATTTTGCATATACAGATTTTAAATGGACGAATAATGCCAAAGGTAAAGCAGGCGTCACTGTTGTAATTATAGGTTTAAGAAATTTGAGTGAAAAGCCAAAGTTTTTAATTACAGATGGAATTATTACAAAAACACTGAATATTTCTCCCAACTTAGAAAATGGTACAACAAAAAATATTCAAAAACAAACTAAACCGCTGAGTAAATTCCCTGAAATGAGACGAGGAAATATGCCCAACGACCAACAGTTTTTAAGAATATCAAAGGAAGAAAAAGACCAATTGATAAATAAATACACTGAAATTGATAAAATAATTAAAAAGCAAGTTGGTTCAGATGAATTCATAAACAATATAGAAAGATATTGTTATTGGATTAGTGATGAAAATCTTTCTTATGCTTTGACAATTCCAGAGGTTAAATTAGCCATAGATAATTGCTACAATTATAGAATTACCAGTAAGGACAAAACATTGCACCCTCAAGCTTTAAGAGCTCATCAATTCAGAGAGTTTTTTGAATGTAATGACAATTCATTATTGATACCTATAGTTTCGTCAGTAAATAGAGAATATATACCAATAGGATTTGTAGATAGGGATACTATCATTCCAAATTCAGCACAAGTTATTTATGATGCCAATAGCTTGATTTTTGGAATTCTGACATCCAAAATGCACAATGTATGGGTCAAATTTACTGCAGGAAAAATGAGAACAGATTATCGATACTCTATTTTTCTTTGCTACAACACCTTTCCTTTTCCGGACATCACCACCAAGCAAAAGGAAAATTTAAACCTCTATGTTTTTGCCATTTTAGATGAGCGAGCCAAACACCCCAGCAAAACAATGGCACAATTGTACAATCCAACCACAATGCCCAAAGGTTTGCTACAAGCACATCAAGAATTAGATACTGCCATAGAGCAATGTTACCGTTTGCAACCTTTTAAAAATGATACCGAGCGTTTGGAGTATTTGTTTAAGCAGTATGAAGAAATGGTGAAGAAAGATACTTTGTTTGCGAAGCAGAAGAAAACGAGAAAAAAGACAGTAAAAAAATAAGATATGCCAAATTTAATAAACGTAGAATACAACCAAACAGGAAAAAGTAAAAGCACCAATGCTTTAGGGATGCGAGAAATGCAAGAAAAGGCATTCGAGGGAAGAACTGCTCAATACTTATTAATAAAAGCTCCTCCTGCATCTGGAAAGTCAAGAGCTTTAATGTTTATTGCTTTGGATAAATTAAAAAACCAAGGCATAAAAAAAGTAATTGTTGCTGTTCCTGAAAGATCTATTGGAGCATCTTTTGGTACAACAGAATTGAAAAAACACGGTTTTTTTGCAGACTGGAAACCAAACCCAAAATACAACCTTTGCACGCCAGGCGTAGAAAAAAGTAAGGTAACCGCTTTCTTAAACTTTTTAGATTCTGACGAACAAATTTTGGTTTGCACACACGCAACATTACGTTTTGCTTTTGATGGTTTAGACGAGAAAAAATTAGATGATACTTTAGTTGCAATTGATGAGTTCCACCACGTTTCAGCCGAAGGAGATAATATTTTAGGTCAAGTACTAAAAAGTATAATGTCAAAATCTACAGCTCATATCGTAGCAATGACGGGTTCTTATTTTAGAGGCGATAGCGTTCCGGTATTAATGCCTGAAGATGAGGCCAAATTCACCAAAGTAACGTACACCTATTATCAGCAATTAAATGGTTATGAGTATTTAAAATCATTGGGAATTGGTTATCATTTTTATACCGGTAGATATTTCAGGAAGAATCCAGAAACTGGTATTTCAGCTTTAGCAGAAGTGCTCGACGAAAATCAAAAAACAATAATTCATATTCCAAGTGTAAATTCAGCAGAGTCTTCCAAAGAAAAATATGAGGAAGTAAACCACATCATTGATGTTTTGGGTGTCTTAGAATATCAAGACGAAGAAACAGGTGTTTTGTACATCAAAAGCCATAAAACAGGTAAGTTGTTAAAAGTCGCTGATCTAGTAAATGACAACCCAAAGTCAAGAGATAAAATAAGTGCCTATTTACGAGATGTGAAATCAGCAGAGGATATTGACATCATTATTGCATTAGGAATGGCAAAAGAGGGCTTTGATTGGCCCTACTGTCAACATGCTCTGACCATTGGTTACAGAGGTTCACTAACAGAAATTATTCAAATAATTGGTCGAGCAACCAGAGATAGTAATAACAAATCACACGCACAATTTACCAACCTAATTGCACAGCCTGACGCACAAGATGAAGATGTAAAGCTTTCGGTAAACAATATGTTAAAAGCCATTACCGCATCTTTACTAATGGAACAAGTTTTGGCACCAAACTTCAAATTCAAACTAAAAAAAGATGAAGATGATGAAGACGAAGAAGAAGATGACAAAACTATTAAAATTAGAGGTTTCAAGTTACCAACTTCTCAAAGAGCTAAAGACATCATTGAAACAGATTTGAATGACCTAAAGGCAAAATTATTGCAAGCCCCTCAAATGCTTAAAGCAATGCCGGGCAATGTTGAACCAGAGGTTATCAATACGGTTTTAATTCCTAAAATCATCCGAGAAATATATCCCGATTTGAGTGATAATGATGTAGAAGCAGTTAGGCAACACGTAGTAGTCGATTCTGTTATAAAAAACAGCACGATTGAAGAACAAGGCGACAAGAAGTTTATAAGAATGGCGGGCAGTTTTGTAAACATTGATGACATCCACATTGACTTGATTGACCAAGTAAACCCATTTCAGAAAGCATTTGAAATCCTATCAAAATCGGTAACAACTCAGGTTTTAAAATTGATTGACGAGCACATTCAATCTACTAAAATTGAAATGACCGAAGAAGAAGCGATTTTGCTTTGGCCAAAAATCAAAGAATGGGTAAAGAACAACAAAGGAGAGCAACCGAGTATTCAGGCTTTTGACCATAAAGAAAAGAGAATGGCAGAAGCTTTAATGTTTTTGAGGGAGTTGAAACGTAAAAAAGCACTTGAAAATGGCTAAGAAGAAACTAACCATAGACGACATTTTCAATGATGATGATTTTGGATTGTTAGATTCTAATGTCAAAGCTTCAACTGTGAAAACAGATGAAGAAAGGCTAATTGACTCTTTTGAGGAAATCAATGTGTTTATTGACAAAAACGACAGAGAACCCAACAAATCAAGTATGTCTGAATATGGATTAATGGCGAAACTCAAAAACTTTAGAGCAAATGAGAGCCAGAAAAAAATCCTCAAACCTTTTGACAGGCACAATTTATTAGGTCACGTAGAAATGGAAAAGCAGTCCATTGATGACATTTTTAATGATGATGATTTGGGCTTGTTAGATCCTGACAAGGATTTAGACATTTTCAAATTCAAACATACACCACAACCTGAAGACCGTGCAGATGCTGATTTTGTAGCCCAAAGAAAACCAATGAAAGAAAAAGACTTTCTGCAGTATGAAGAAATGTTCCAGAAAGTACATAAGGAAATAAAAGAGGGAAAAAGAAAGATTTTGCCATTTAAAGATGTTGAAAAACATTTAAAAGAAGGTCAATTTTATATTGCTGATGGTATTATGCTTTTTTTAGAAAGAGCTAATTTAAAAAGAGAACAAGAAAATCTTAAAGAAAGTACACTGAATAGAAAAGATGGTCGAACAAGAGTCATTTTTGAAAATGGCACTTTAAGTAATATGCTCTATCGTTCCTTAAGCAAAACACTATATAACGGAAATGGTAAAATGATTACCAACACCTATGACAAAATTGAACAAGACTTATTCGTTAATTCAGGACTTGTACAAGAAGAAGATGTTCAGTCGGGTTGGATTTATGTTTTGAAAACAAAGTCAACTAAAAAAGAACTCGCAGGAATTAAGGACTTATACAAAATCGGCTTTGCAAGTGGTTCAGTTGACGACAGAATAAAGAACGCCAAAAACGAAGCGACATATTTGTTCGCAGGCGTCAAAAAAATAGCGACTTACAAAGTGTATAACAGAAATGCGGACAAATTAGAAGGCCTTTTGCATAGATTTTTGGCCAATGCTTGTTTGGACATTGACTTGTTTAACGAAAAAGGACAAAGACTAAATCCGAGAGAATGGTTTGTAGTTCCTTTTGAGGTAATCGAAGAAACCATCCAATTAATTATTAATGAAAATATCGTGAATTACGTTTATGATCCTATTTCGAAAAAAATCAAATTTAAATAGAACAACATCACTACTACCTCAAGCTTCCAAATCTTATCAATAATATCTTAGAGCACTTTAGCCCTATCCTTTAAAACCAACAATCTTTACGGGTCTATTGAACATCGTAAAGATTGTATTTTTAATGCTTTATATTATTAAGTGATGACAAATGTAAATCATCAAAAACGTTAAATTATTCGACGTCTTTTATATATACAGCTTATTAATTATACGCGTCTAAAAAAAATCCATACTCACTCATACATCTCCTTCAACATCTTTTCCTTAAACCTTAGTGTGATCAACGAGGTGTAATAATCTGCTTGGGTTTTGAATAAATTACTTCTTAATTCAATATAGCTTTGTACATTAATAACGCCAGACTCGTATTGTTCTGTGGAGGCTTCAAAACGCTTTTCAGATACTTCTAAGGCTCTTTTTAAAGCTTTTGAATTCAATTTCTCATTAGTGATTTCGTTTTCTAATTGTTCTACCTTATTACGTAAATCTTGAAACATAATTTCTTGATTTAACTTTGTTTTAGTGAGTTCCGCCTCAGCAATTTTGATCTCAGAATGTACTCTTCCATTATTGAAAATAGGAACATTTAAAGTAAGTACTGCCGTTTGATAAAAATTTTCTCGCATTTGTACCTCAAAGGGTTTGGGTAAGAATTCGCTTCCAACTTGTATCTTACTGTTTCCAGAATAACCACTTCCTAAAGAACTATTAATAGCCAATGTTGGAAGTAACTGTGCTTTCTTCATTTTTAAATCATACTCTTGTAAATTTATCCTTGTAGTGGCAAGTTGAAATTCAGGATTTTGTGAAAATTCTTCTCGATTTATTGAAATTTCACCCTTTTCTAAAGATTCAATCGAAGGAATTTCAATCTCTATCTCATCTTTTGAATTTAATAGCTGCGAAAGCAATAAAGAACTGTATTCAAAATTGTTTTTGGCTTGTCTTAACATTGCACTGTCCAATGCCAGTTGACTTGACAATGACAAAACATCATAATTAGTGGCGTAACCATTCTTGAATCGTTCTTTTGATAAGCTTTCCGATTCTAATGAATAGGCTACTTGATTTTCTGCTGCTTCAATGAGGTAATGATTCAATAAAATTTGCATGTAAGCTGCGGTGATATCAATATGAAGATTTCGACGTTGAATATCAATTTCATGAGTTGTTTCTTGAATGGACAGCTCGTTCCTCTGTTTTAAATAGTAATTCTGAAGCCCAGAAAATATATTCCATGAACTACTGGCATAAAAATTATTGGTTCTTACCCGATCAGTGGCAAATTGGTTGGTAAAGGGATCAATACTTTGTCCCCAATTATAACCATGCGTTCCTCCAGCGTTTATAGTTGGAAGTATATTTAATTTGGACTGTTTTTGTTGAATTTCAGCTATTAATAAATCAACTTTTTTGGTTTTTAAATTTAAATTGCTTGAATCTGCAAAAGATAAACACTTTTCTAAAGTCCATTTTTCCTGAGCATTTACTGAAAACAGTGAAAGCCATAAAAGAGCGATGTGAATAACTGTTTTAATCTTCATATTAATTGTCGAAAATAGTTCTTAATTGATTGAAAACACGTTCAAAAACCCTTAAATCATCGGTAATAATTGAAGCGGTTCCAATCATTTCTGCTGTATGTTCCAACTCTTTATTATATGTTGTGTGGAGTCCTTCAGGCAAACTCACCTTTGCGAAATAAAACCCTTCTTTCGATTCTTGATTTATCGTGGGAATTTCTGAAACTGATATTATTTCTCCTTTTAGTTGACCAAACTCTTGCTGCGGATAATTGGCCAATTGAATATTCACCCGTTGACCTTTTTCAACTCTACCAATACCTTGTGATGGAATTTGAACATAGCCAATTAGTCGTGTGTCTTTTGGTAAAACGGCAAACAAAACTGAACCAGCAGAAACGGTTTGATTTTCAGTGATGTTTCCTAGAAAATTTACATATCCGTCATACGGTG
>Ga0209075_1004365_pt1 | contig 11363 bp, 8 predicted proteins | sample Stecom2011_FD_187523 | JGI IMG/M metagenome (GOLD analysis project Ga0209075, IMG submission 187523) | Agricultural soil microbial communities from Utah to study Nitrogen management - Steer compost 2011 (SPAdes) (version 2) | ecosystem: Environmental > Terrestrial > Soil > Agricultural land...
TAGGTTTACCCGTTTCTTGAGCAATCAATTCCGCAAAGTGCTGCTTACGCTCACCTAATAGTTCGGCAAATTTACGAATAATAACGAGGCGATCATCAGCCGTCATTTGTGACCATAAAGCAAAAGCCGTACGTGCCGATTTCATTGCGGCATCCACTTGCTCTGCGGTAGCTGCTTTTCCGGTCCAGATCACTTCATTACGGGCTGGGTTTATTGAGGTAAATTCACTACCTAAACCGGCAAGCCACTCACCATTAATATAATGTGTTTGTTCTACTGACATTCTTTCACTCCTTAAAATGGTGCTACACGAATTTTGTCGCCATTGGACACCATTAAGGCGTCTGCAACTTCTGGTGTAATCATCACCTGTTCATCGTTCAGGTCAACGTCGGCCTGCAAGGCTCTAAAGTTTTGCAATTCTAGGTTACAAGCTAATACAGTTTCCGACGGGCTTACCTTGCCCACAAGCACGGTACGTAAACGGCTTGCACGAACTGTTTTTAAATATTTCACGCGGCCTTCAATAGTTGGGCCGGCATCAAAAATATCCACGTAACCACGGAAAGCAAACCCTTCCGACTTTAATAGGTTTAGCGCTGGGGTAGTATTTTCATGAACTACGCCCACTACATTCTGAGCCGCTTCGTCGAGCAAACTAAGATAAATAGGGTGGCGCGGCATCAGTTCGGAAATAAACGTTTTATCGCCAATGCCGGTTAAATAATCGACCTCGCTAAATTCCATGCCAAAAAAGTTTTTTTGCAACCAGCCCCAAAATGGTGACTTGCCATCGGCATCGGAAACGCCACGCATTTCAGCAATAATGTTTTTCGCAAAACGCTCACGGAACTGAGCAAGGAACAACATACGGAACTTAGAAAGCACACGGCCATTACGATTTTCGCGGAAAGGTTCGCGTAAAAACAAAGTGCATAATTCACTGTACCCTGTGTAATCGTTACACAGGGTTAAAGTGTCGAGTACTCGGTGTACATTATGCTTGGCTGAATGGTGTGCTTCTTTACCTAAGCGGTAGTGCCAAAAAGCATCAGAAAGGCCAACACCTGCTTCAATGGCACTCACACCCAGTATTTCCTGGGTGGCTAAGTTTTCCATAACGAACAAGTAGCCTTCTTCACCTGGCGCCTTTAGGTGTTCCATAGCGAAAGACTTTTCTGCTTTATCAATACGCCGCTTGAGTAAGTCCTCGTCTACCGGCAGCGAGGTGAAGCCGAAACCCGACTCCACCGCACACTGGTACAAAGCTTCGTAATCACTAGCCCGAATAGGGCGTACAACTATCATTAAGAAGCCTGTTGGGCGCTTACCACCTTCGCAACGGCCTTTTCAAAACGCGCCATGCCTTCAGCAATATCGCCTTCAGGAACAATAAGCGACGGTGTGAAACGAACCACGTCGGTGCCTGCCACTAATACCATTAAGCCTTCGTCGGCTGAAGCCACTAAGAAATCGCGAGCCTTACCTTTATATGCGTCGTTTAATGCGGCACCTAATAACAAACCTTGGCCACGCACTTCTTCGAACACATTATATTTTTCGTTAATTGCCGTTAACGCTTTTCTGAATAGCTCTTCTCTGTGCTTCACGCCCGCTAACACTTCAGGGGTATTTACCACGTCCATAACTGCTTCAGAAACTGCACACGCTAATGGGTTACCACCATACGTACTACCGTGGGTGCCTACTTTTAAATGTTCAGCAATTTCAGCTGTAGTTAACATGGCGCCAATTGGGAAACCGCCACCAAGTGCTTTTGCTGTTGCTAAAATGTCTGGTGTTACGCCACATTGTTGGTACGCATACAAGCTACCGGTACGGCCAAAACCTGTTTGTACTTCGTCAAAAATAAGAAGCGCATTGTGTTTGTCACATAAGGCACGCACACCGGCTAAGAAGTCGCGTTCACCTGGTACAACGCCACCTTCACCTTGTAGGGGTTCAATCATTACCGCACAAGTGTTGTCAGAGATCACAGCTTCTAACGACGCTAAGTCATTGAATACGACGTGTTCAATAGCGCCTGGTTTAGGACCAAAACCGTCTGAATAAGCCGATTGGCCACCTACAGTTACCGTGAAGAAAGTACGGCCATGGAAGCCTTTGTGGAATGCAATAATTTGGTTTTTGCTTTCACCAAATTTGTCTAATGCCCAACGGCGCGCCAGCTTTAAGGCCGCTTCGTTTGCTTCAGCGCCTGAGTTGGCGAAATACACTCGCTCAGCAAATGTGGCGTCGGTTAATTTTTTAGCTAAACGTAACGCGGGTTCGTTAGTCATCACGTTGCTTAAGTGCCATAGCTTGTTTGCTTGATCGGTTAGCGCCTTCACCATAGCTGGGTGACAATGGCCTAAACAGCTCACAGCAATACCGCCAGCAAAGTCTACATATTCACGGCCTTCTTGGTCCCACACACGCGAGCCTTCGCCACGAACAGGAATGATTGCAGCTGGGTTGTAATTTGGCACCATCACGTCATTAAAGAGAGCACGTGTGACCGGCATTGTGTCCGACATATTTGAATTCCCCACAATTTGTAGAATAAATTCCGCTTTCAATTGAACCTGAGCGGATTAAAATAAGGGAATTATTATCGCATGAACTTTCGCAAATGTCTGCTAGCTAAAGCTCTGATATTTAAGGGGTTTTAAAGTAATTTAGATTTGCATCTGGAGCGCATAATTATGCGCTCCAGATTAAGCCTCGCCCACTGGCCCACGGCTTAAACGTAAACGTTTCAAGCTCACTGCGCGCAAAACTTCTAGCGACGACTGAGTTAACTCTGCGTCTTTGCATAAAACTTTGCCGTCATCTGTGGTCGCAAAATTTGCGCTATACATCATTCTAAACTGGGTGTAACGCTGCGCTTGGTATAAGTTACGAGCAAAACCAGACAGCTCGCCTACGCTTTTTGCATTGGCAAAGTCGTCATACACCGCACGGAAAGGAATAAACTGGAATTGAATGCTACCAAACAATTTCGCAGTAAACCTATGTGCAAAGTGCAGCATAAGGTTACGTAAAAACAGTTCCGAAGGCTCAAGTTCAAGCAGCGCATTATAGCGTTCCGAACGTACTTCTTTACGCAATTCACTTAATAACTCACGTTGAGTGTCGTCAAATAACAGTGAATATAAACGCGCCAGCGCCGCCTTACCTGTGTCATGGAACATGCCTATTACAAAAGCCAAACTAGGGTTTAGTTCACCGTCAAGTTCAGCAAGCACTTGCGCGGTTATTGCCGTGCCTAATGAGTGTTCCCAAATTTTTTGACGTAGTAAATTAAACGGCTCCATCGACTTAGGGACCCAATTCTGCATGGCATAATTAGGGACTAAAATTCGTAGGTCTTCTGAACCAATAAACCCCATAGCATTACGCATCGTGCTTACTTTTACGCGCTTCGGATCGCTCAAATCTGCAAACGGTGGTAAATTTACAACCCGCAATAAACCGTCTTCAAGCCAAGGTAAAAAGGCTGCGTATTCTTCCAACTTTCGCATGGAAGCAGCACGAGCATACAAGTTATCGAGTAGGCTAATCGCAGGATCAGAAATGTCTAGCACCCGAGCTCTCAGTTCTTCCGGCTGCCCCATAGCCGTTAGAATGGCATCGAACACCCGTTCATGTAGTTCGTTGCTGATCGCTTCTCGCTGATACAGACGCGAAGCCGTTATACGGTCGCGCTCGTCTTGCCGACGGCGCTCAACAGCTAATAGCTCACGCTGCCGAATAATTTCTTCGGCTTCAATGTAAACACTATCGACATCAAGTTTCCGGGCAAAACTTAAACTAATTAATAAACTATTAAATTGCCGATCGAGTAGCGCAATACGTCCTTGAGCAGGACTATCACATAACGCTTTAAATCGTTGATAGTTCAAGATTCGCCCCCACGCTGGCACAATTCTGGTTAGCCAATCTATCGACCTTAGGCCTAGATTACTAAGCAATATAACATTAGTTAGGGCATAGAAAAAAGCCCGATGCGACGTGCACCGGGCTTTAAAGCAAATAAAGTGTTCTTTACTGAATTTATGCAGTTCGAGCTAGGCCGAAACGTCTAAAGCCAATGAGCATCGCCACAAAGGCAAAGAATACACCTAGGCTGCCTTCATACCATTTTTTCTTGCTTCCAGGCTTAGCTTCCACCGTAAAACTTACTGTGTAAGTTTGAGTTTTATTACCCGCCGCATCGACAATACGATAACGAACCACCTCGGTACCTGAAAACTTCACATTCGGGGTAAAGCGAATGCTTTCATCCCCAACAAGCTCAAGCTTACCCTTGCTTGAGGTGCTCGTTAGTTCTATTTTTCGTGCACCTGTTGGCTGAACCCTAATTGGGGTCAGGGCTTCAAATGTGTCATTGCCTGTATTCGCCAATGCCGAACCAACGCCTTGTTTAACGTTTACGGCAAGCTCACTGAAGACATCTACTGCTACGGCGGTGTTCCATGGCGTGGTAACAGCGAAGTTTTTGCCTTCGTCCAATGGCACTTCATAGTTCAACACCACACGGCTTGCGTTTATAGCAAGTTCAGCGGCAAGTGCTTCACCACTTGCTACAGCACTGCCTTCACCATCGAAATAATGCTGTATACCGTTCATACCATAAATGTCTTCTAAACCAATAGTGGCAAAGGTTGGCATACTTGGAATGTCCGTGTAGTTAAATAAAATTTTGGGTGGCACGTTTTCACCAAGCCGCAGCCATACAGAAAAGGTGTACCCTGCATCGCTTTCTGACGGAGTTGAACGCCAAGGTTTGGCGTCGTTCCACTCAATCACAACGTATACGTCACCTTCATACTTCACGGGTGCAAAATAAATTTCGCCACCTAGCTCGCCACCCATGGTGAAGTCAGTCCACAACGGAGAAATAAGGTTATTTGGTCGTTCCGCGTCTGGCATTGCCAAGTTGTAATAAGTTGCAGCAACAGCAGTCTGATCACCCGCTGCCATTAGGCCATTTTCCCACACGGTGATCATATCGTACACGTCACCGTTATACTGAAGGCCACCTAACTGGCTTAAACCTTCAATGGGAACGGCCACTTCATCACACACTTCCTCTGCGCAACCAAGCGACTGAATGTCACTTAATAACATGCTTTCAGGCAACTCGAGTAACGAACCACCCGGTGCTGTCACAGCAGTAATACGACTGCTGTCGCTCGCCGCTGTGAAGGTTCCTTGCCAAGTGGCATAGGTGTCTTCAACCGTTAGCGTTCCAGTTGCATTAGTCTCGTTCACGCTGACATTAGCTACCGCAAAGTCTTCGGGGAAATTTACCCGCAACCTGTTTTCGGCACCCGCTGTTGAACCACTAAACAAAGTAGCAACCGTTACTTTTTCGCCCCACGAAGGTTCACCCGAGGTCACTTCCGAATAAAGCACACGTGCATCGTCGGTACGCTCGTTGGTTAGTACAACCGGATATTCCTGAACACTGCGCGAACCGTCGGCAATGCGTAGAGTTGGGTAGTTATAGCCTTCTTTCGCGAAACTGCTGTCAATATGCACAGTAAACGTTGCTTTGCCTGCAGCAGGTAAGGTTAATTCCAAAAATGACTCAGCTGCCGTTTGTGCGCTCGTGGTAAAGCTCATGTTAATCAGCGTTTGGCCAACGTCACCTGCCACAAATAGCGTTATAGGTTGGTTGGTTAAGTTTTCAACCGTGCGTGTAAATTCACATAAACCTAAACAACCATTTAACACCGCCGATGGCTTATCAAGTGCAAAAGTAGCCTGTTCCGCTGCTGCCATATTTAACAAACCAGCACCTTGTGCAAATGCTGTCGCAAATTCATCGCTGTTATGCGCACGCATTCGTTCCGTTTGTGCAGTTCCCATTAGAATCGATTTTAACTGCAAGGCGTCTAATTCAGGGCGTAATTGGCGAATAACAGCTGCAGCCCCAGAAACTTGTGGGGTCGCCATGCTGGTGCCGCTATTTAAGGCAAACTGCGAACCGCTTTGGTCTGGTGAAGTCGCCGACAATATAGAACTACCCGGTGCGGTAATTTCTGGTTTTAAAAATGTACTGTTACCATTTGGCCCGCGTGAACTAAATGACGCCATACGGTTCTGCGCTTCCGCATCAATCTTGGCAACAGCAGCAGCAATCGTCACCTCTATATTCGCAACGTAACTTGAACGTAAGTCAGCGCCAGCGTCTTCGCTAATCGACACCGACGGCAGGGTGACACCATCCATAGACATATTAATAATGCCTGGCTCATTGTTAGCAACAATCAAGCCTTTCGCCCCTGCATTTTGAGCGTTCGTTGCCTTATCGCTAAAACTACATTCACCGCGGTCCACCAATACAATTGCGTCTGTTAGGCTGTTCGCCGTAAATGCGGAACAACCCAGGCCATTTGTTTCGTTTACATCTGCCGCAAGAACAAGCTTGGCTGTTATATCGCTGGTAATAGTAAAGTCGCCTGCGCCTGGGAATGCCTGCCAGCTTTGGTTGCCATAGCTAATTTCATTGAGGAAAAAACGCCCCATATCGCCTGCAGCAACGGTTATACCTGGCTCCACACAGCCTGGGCAACCAATGGTTTGTGCACCTGGGCCGTCGTTACCTGCCGCGGTAACAACTAAAATACCGGCGTTTTCAATATTGCCAAATACCGAGTTATAAACACTGTCCGCTCCATCGTCACCTGGGCCACCACCCCATGAATTATTAATGACGTCAGCGCCGTCAAGCACCGCATTCTCTAATGCATTCAACAACATTACGTCGCTGCCCGAACCTGGATCAGTTGGGGTAGAAAACAGTGCTTTGTACACCATTAAATAAGCACCCGGTGCTACACCTGAAATATCAAGGTCGCTTCCTTGGTAAGCAGCCGTTGTTAGCGCGCCGGCAGCCGTACCCGCAACATGCGTACCATGGCCGCCGTAATCAAGCGGGCTTAAGTGTTCATTGGCGTTTATTGTGAAGGTAGGCTCACTATAGCGAGCAACAATTACTTTATTGTTACAGAACGACATGTCGGTTGTTGCACAGTAGTCGTCGTTTGGTCTGCTTGTCGGTGCTGCCATACCCTGCCCTGAAAACATTGGGTTCTCAGGGCGAATGCCCGAGTCGATAATAGCAATACGAATACCTTCACCGGCACGCTCACGGCCACCAGCTAATTGCCAAACAGGTTCAGCCACAATTGCATCAACGGAAACGTCCATTTGGGCATAGCGCATTTCGTTTTTATAAACACGCTTCACACCCGGAAGAGCACGTAGGGCAGCCATCGCGTTACGGTCGTAGGTGCTCACCGCAACTGCATTTAACGCTGTTGTGTATTGGCGTGCTATTTGTGCATTAGGTAAACGGCGCTGCATGCTCTGAGCAAAGCTTTGTTGGCGGCTATTCAAGAACGCACCATATTCACGAGCAGCAATAGAATGAACATTTAAACGCTCTCGAGTTGGCTCTGCCACACGAGTTGCTGCAAGCCCAGGCACGCCACCTGAATATACCGCAAGTGGCGCATCTTCAAGTTCAACTATGTAATAGGTAGGCTCAGCTATTTTTAGCCGCTGTTTAGGTTGCTTTTTCAATGCCGCCAGTTCGGCCTGAACCGCTGGTTTTACCACAAGGCCAGCATTCGCTAACGGGCTTGCCATAAATAATATTAAAGATATAGAAGAAGCCAACAATAAGGGTTTGCTGGTTAACGGCTTTGAATGTTTCATGCGGAACGTCTCTTTATAAAAAGTAAGTGTAATTTATGGCGCATATCTTTCAGGCCTTTGGGTGGTATTTAGTTACAGTTCATTTTCGATGCAATGAAAGTGCAGGTGACGACGTAAACACCAATTTATTACTTATACTTGAATGCAAATGCAAAAACCCGCTTTCAAAGCGGGTTTTTTATTAGTTACCTATAGCCATGAATGCTTTTATAAGCCGACAAAACCAACCGCTTCGTATACGCTTTTTAATGTTGCTTCCGCACGTTCATTGGCTTTTTCTGCCCCTAAGCGCAAAATGCCATCAAGTCGCGCACGATCGTCGCGTAACTCATGGTACTTGGCTTGCAATGGTTCTAAAAAGGCCACCACGGCATCAGCCACGTCGCCTTTTAAGTGGCCATACATTTTGCCTTCATATTCAGGTACTAAATCGTCGATAGAACGGCCTGTGGCACCCGACAATAAGGTTAGCAAATTCGACACCCCAGCTTTTTCTTGTGGGTCGAAATAAATGCGCGCTTGCTCGTCGGAGTCGGTTACCGCACGTTTAATTTTCTTGGCCACCTGTTTCGGATCTTCAAGCAAACCAATGTAGTTATTTGGGTTGTCGTCCGACTTTGACATTTTCTTGGTTGGGTCTTGCAAGCTCATAATGCGCGAACCGTGCTGCGGAATAAATGGTTCAGGCACCACTAAAACGTCGCCATAAATGTTGTTAAATCGTGTGGCCACGTCGCGGCTTAATTCTAAGTGCTGTTTTTGGTCGTCGCCCACAGGTACTTGGTTCGCGCCATACACCAAAATGTCGGCAGCCATTAACACTGGGTAGGTGAACAAGCCCACGTTAACGTTCGACTCGTGGCGCTGAGACTTGTCTTTAAACTGCGTCATGCGGTTTAACTCACCCATTTGGGTGTAGCAGCTTAACACCCAAGACAGCTGAGCATGAGCCGGTACGTGCGACTGCAAGAAAAGCTTACTGCGTTCTGGGTCGAGCCCACAGGCCATGTATAAAGCCAGGCCGTCTAAGGTGGCTTGTTGTAACGCTTTCGGGTCTTGGCGCACGGTAATCGCATGTAGGTCTACCACCATAAAGTGGCAGTCGTGGCTGTCTTGCATATCTACCCACTGCCGTAAGGCACCCATATAGTTTCCAATGGTTAACTGGCCCGACGGCTGACAGCCACTTAGTACGACAGGTTTACTCATGCTTTTTTCTCTTCCATTTTAAAGGGTACAGGTTCTCAATTTATGCTTGCGTTACTTAACTCAGGCGTGAACTGCTTTGGCAATTTCTGCACGCATTTCGGTAATCACTTGGGCGTAGTCAGGCGCGTTAAATATAGCGCTGCCGGCGACAAACATATCTGCCCCTGCGGCGGCAATTTCACCAATATTATCAACTTTTACACCGCCGTCGACTTCTAACCGAATAGCACGGCCACTTTCGTCGATACGTTTACGTACTGCACGTAATTTGTCTAAGGTGGCTGGAATAAATGACTGGCCACCAAAACCAGGGTTTACCGACATCAGTAAAATAACGTCTACTTTGTCCATTACATAGTCTAAATAATGCAATGGCGTTGCAGGGTTTAATACTAAACCTGCTTGGCAACCTGAGTCTTTGATTAACTGTAAACTGCGATCAATATGCACCGATGCTTCCGGGTGAAACGTAATAATTGAAGCGCCAGCTTCTGCAAAAGCGGGAATGAGCGAGTCAACCGGCGACACCATTAAGTGAACATCAATGGGTGCAGTAATGCCGTAATCGCGCAACGCTTTGCACATCATAGGGCCGAAGGTTAAGTTCGGCACGAAATGGTTGTCCATCACGTCGAAGTGCACCACGTCGGCGCCAGCTGATAGCACTGCGTCTACGTCTGCACCCAAACGGGCGAAGTCGGCAGACAAAATCGACGGTGCAATTAAAAAATCGGGCATGGGTAACAACCTCTGGTTTATATTCGTTGCAGTAGTTGCTTATAGTCTACCAACACCCTCGCTTTCCTTCACCTGTTCATTCGCAAATGGCTAGTATATTAAGTATGCCAGTGGTATATTTCTTAAACGTTTTTGTTTCATTTTTGCTCGTTGGGGGGGATTAATGCGGAAATTTATTCTTGTTAGCGTAACTGCTGTGGCCACACTTGTTGGTGCCCTTATGTTTGCTGCGCCCCCTACTGCAACTTCACAAGCAAACTGTGCCGACGTTTTTAATGGTGTGCAACCTTCATTATGTGGCGGCAAAATAAACCATTCGGTGACATGGCGCACTTGGCTGCAAGGTAAAAGCCGCTCCACCCAGTTTCATTTCCTCGACCTTGTTGAGCTCATGTTTGGCGATAAAGTAAAAGACACGGCCAAGAAAAAAGCACAAAACGAAAAAAATTCAGGGTTACTTCTTTAACCATGACCAAGCCACCAAATAACGAGCAGCATAATGCCGCTAAACCGAGCTTATTACGCGTAGTTGCGAGTATTTTAGCCGGCATGTTTGGCGTGCAATCGGAACGTAATCGCCAACGCGACTTTAGCCATGGCAGCCCACTACCTTTTATATTGGCTGGCATTACCTTTATTACGCTTTTCGTGCTGCTGATGATTGGTATTGTTAGCTTAGTCGTAAAAACCGGGGCCTAAACCCCGGCCATCTCTTCTTTTACGCTGCGGCGCGAATACCTGAATGCCGTAACAACGCACTGATGTCTGGCTCACGACCACGGAACTTACGAAATAAGTTCATGATCTCGTCGCTACCACCGGCTTCTAGAATAGCCTGCAAAAATGCACGCCCTGTATTTTGGTTAAAAATACCTTCTTCTTCAAAACGCCCAAAGGCGTCTGCCGAAAGCACTTCTGCCCACTTATAACTATAATAACCTGCCGCATAACCACCAGCGAAAATATGCCCGAAGCTATGTTGAAAGCGGTTAAATTCGGGTGGTTGAACGACAGCGGCTCGTTCACGCACACTGTTTAAAATTGCCTGCACTGCACCCGGTTTACTTGCTGCTGGGTCGAGGTGAATAGCCATATCGAATAAAGAAAACTCAAGTTGCCGCACCATTTGCATGGCCGACTGAAAATTCCGTGCAGCGAGCATTTTTTGCAATAAGTCTTGCGGTAAGCTTTCGTTACTTTCATGGTGCTTAGAAATAAAGGCTAAGGCTTCTTCTTCCCAGCACCAGTTTTCTAAGAATTGGCTTGGTAGTTCAACCGCGTCCCATGGCACACCGTTAATACCTGAAATAGCAGCAATGTCTATTTTTGTAAGCATGTGGTGCAAACCATGGCCAAATTCGTGGAATAAGGTGACTACTTCGTCGTGAGTAAACAGCGCCGGCGTGTCGCCTTGCGGACGGTTGAAATTACAGGTTAAAAACGCAATTGGTTTTTGTATGCCTGTGCTCGTACGGCGGCGAACCGCATGGTCTGCCATCCAAGCGCCGCCACGTTTTTTAGCACGAGCGTACAAGTCTAAGTAAAAACCTGCGATTACCTGCTGATTTGCGTCGAGCACGTCAAAGTAACGCACTTGTTCGTGCCAGCATTCTACGTCGTTACGCTCAGCAAAGGTCGCGCCAAAAAGTTTTTCTGTTACCGTAAATAGTCCTGTTAACACGTTG
>Ga0209075_1004366_pt1 | contig 11363 bp, 5 predicted proteins | sample Stecom2011_FD_187523 | JGI IMG/M metagenome (GOLD analysis project Ga0209075, IMG submission 187523) | Agricultural soil microbial communities from Utah to study Nitrogen management - Steer compost 2011 (SPAdes) (version 2) | ecosystem: Environmental > Terrestrial > Soil > Agricultural land...
ACAATTCCCGGTGCAGTTGGTGAATGTCGTGAAACACGGCGGGAGTCAGTACATCTTCAGTTTCCGATGTCGCAGAGACGCTCACGGAAACCCAGGCCGCCCTGTCTTCCGGCACTTCGCCAAACGAACGACCAAAGCTGCTGGTGGTCAGGCCCAGAAACTGGATCATTTCCGGTCGATGCAACAGCGCTTTCGTCAGCAGGTACCCGGTGTACGGATTCGCTTCATCCATGCCGTCAAAGTGGTAGCCTTCGTCAACGAGAAAGCCCACCCCTTGAGCACCAGTCACCAACAGTCGCCCATTCTGCCCTTCAACCACTCCGGTCAATGCGCCCGGAGGCAGCTGCTCTTCCTGCAGAAACATCGCCTCTCCGACCTTGCGACGAGCTACCATTCCTTCGCTACCCACAAGTACCACGCTGCCGTCACCAAGCCGTGCACCGGCCAGGTAATTGGCGGAACTGGTGGCTTCAACTTCACTCCAGGTGGCGCCGGCGTCCATTGTTTCCAAAACCTGCCCATGGGCACCAAATGCCAGAACTCTGTCACTCCCCAAATCGACCATGCCGAGAAGCGCTTTGCGGTCAGGCCCATACTTCCGGCTCCACTGATTTTCTCCCGGCGCCCGCACAAGTATCTCGCCGGCACCCGTCGCAATCAGGGCGTGACCACTGTCGAGCAACAGCGCGGCATTGTGGGCAGAAGGGTATCGCCCGGCTTCATAAACTTCGCGATACCAGCTCTCTCCGCCGTCCCTGGTGGCAAATATCAGGTTGTCATCGCCCACAATCAGCCCCATCTGGTCTTTGCCAAACGCAACGTCCATCAACGCTGGGCCCTGGTGCTCTTCAGTGGCAACATGGACCGGTTGCCAGTTCCTACCCCCGTTGGCGGTTTGCAGAACGACACCGTTGTGCCCTACAGCCCAGCCCCGCTTTTCCGATGCAAACTCAATCGCTGTCAACGTATGCTCAACGCCGGAACTGACCGAATGCCAGTTCGCTGCATTGTCATCAGAAAACCGGATAACACCCTCTTCACCCACCGCAAAAATGCTTTCACCGCCGTGTGCCAGCCCCATAAACACCCGTTGAGAGGGCCCTGTCGGCTCGGCATCCGCAAGGCCAGAGGCCTGATACCCAACAACAGCGAGAGGAATGGCGAGCAGCAGTAAAATCAGACTTTTCTTCATCGGGTGATCATCCGTAATGCTGAATCTGAGGGTACATCCATGTAGAAGGAGCCTTCACCGACCTGCACACCGTTGTCATATTCAATGCTGAACAGGTGCTGACCGACATCTCCGGTTTCCAGAAACTCGCCGTGGGGAACGTCATCACGGTAGCTTCGTTTGTCCGTCATCCGGCCCGAGCGATCAAAGCTGTACTGGGCACCGTGGAGGGCACCCCGGCGATAGTGACCTTTCTCGATCAGCCGGCCACGCCGGGTGTATTCCAGGTAATCCCCATCTGGCTCGCCTTCATAGTAAGAGGTGACGATCCGGGTACCGGACTCTGTCACATGGTCCGCCGGGCCATGCATTTCCCCATGCTGGTAGGTGATAAATGCCCTGCGATTACCATCGGCATCAATGACCTCCATCAGGCCATGCCGCTTGCCGTTTTCGTAACGGGTTTCTTCCCGGCTGCCATCCCGCGCCACGCTCTGCCACAAGCCGGTTTTTTTACCGTTCTCGTAATCACCTTCAACCCGTTCCCCGGAGGACTCCTCGAAATAACGCCCGTTCAACACACCATCCACATAGTGCGCGATTATGACGCTTCGCCAGTCCCTTTGGATGAACAGCCCCTGATAACCCTTCGGCCCTTCCTCCTTGCGAGCAACGATATTGCCATCTTCGTCATACTCTTCCTCGAGTTCCCAGTCGGGCTTTTTGTGATACAGCTTCAGCAACTGCTCTGCCTCACCGTAGTCCTCTTCCCGCCGCTCAACTTCGTTGCCGCCATCATCTAGAACGCGAACCACATTGCGCTTTAGTGGCCCAAACTCGCGATAGGTCCGATCTTCACCTTCCGGTTCATGATGCTGGCCGACAAAATAGATCCGCTTCAAGGCACCACTCGGGTAGTAGCTCTTCTGAATACCCTGGCGCCGACCATTCGTATATTGCTCTTCCAGCACCAGCTGGCCGCTCAGATACTCGGTGTATGCCCCGTCCTTTCGGTAGTTTTTCACCGTATAGGCGCGGGTAACCCGGCCCTCGGCGTCAAATTCCTGATAGTCGCCGTCGATCAACCCACCGCCATAGTAGGTCACCTTTCGCTTTAGCTGACCGTTCGGAAAGTACTCCTCAGACTCGCCATGCTCAACCGGTGTAGACCGCCCGCAATTGCACACCTCATCGCGCGTGACGTAGTGGGTTTTCCGCGCCAGTTGCCCGTCGGGATAGTATTCCCGCACGTCACCAAGCAGTGCGTAGCGATTGAATTCAGGGGTGAGGGACTGGCCTTCCAGTGCCAGCTGACCGTCCGGATAACGCAGCACAATCCGGTACCTTTCTCCCTCTTGGACAAACGGCACTTCGAGATACTTTGCCCTGCGGTGGTCCGGGTCTGCTGCATCGAAGTAGCGCCCGTCTTCCAGCAGCCAGATGCGCTGACCGGCCTGAACAAACAGGGGGAAAAGCAGAAGAATAAAAACGAGTCGTCGGTTCATCATTACTGTGTCCATGACAAAGGTTCGGCCTGATCAGGGCAGCGGCGGGAACTGCACAGGCAGCTGTATGGATTCACGATGCACGCGGGCCGGATACCGCACTTCAGCCACGTCACCCCAGAACCGGAAACGACGGCCCACAGGTTGATCATCCATACTGAAATGGCCGTACACACCGTCAGTCAGCGGCTCCAGCGCCAAACCGTCTTTGCTGAACGCCATGAACGGAAGTTCGCTTCTCAGACCGAACCCTCTGCGCGCCCATTCAAGATTCTGGTGCAGCGCTTCAGACACCTCCACGGTGTTGTCATCCAGCCACCGCACTTCAGGATCAGAACCCGGAGCCGACGTTTTCATCTCGACCTCCGTTACGCAGTCCACCAGCACATCAACCGCGAAATCATAAAAGAACGAGACACCGTGCCTTGTTGTCAGAAGACTCCCTTGCCTCTCGCCATAACTCTGATAAGAGAAATCAAGCGGGCTGCTCTGGTATTCCGGTGCACCGGCAACAGAGAGCTCACAACGGTCAGTCAGCCCATCGGGCAACCCAACACTGAGCCAGTTCGTGGCGAGGCCTCTCATGGATACATCGTCCGGGTGCAGCGACACATAGGGCAAATCTGACAAGTGCTTGCGGTTGAGGAAGCGCTCACCAATGACCACCCCGCCACTGAGCGTGGCGTCGGCCTTTCGGGCCACCAGTGTTCGGGCTTCCGTTCGGGTGCTGTGAAGGTAGACCGTCAGGGCATGAAAACTGGAACCTCCCGGCACTGAGATCTCGTAGAGCATCTCGCCACGGCGCTCCCGAAGCGGCTTCGCCAGAATCTCTGTGGCTACCTGGTCGGCGAAGGGTTCTGACAACAGGCTGGGCGAGGCGTAATCATAGTCCTTGAGCAAGGCTTCCCTCAGTGGTTCAACAAGAGAGTGACTTGTTCTCGGAGTAAAGGCAGCAACCGGCTCTCCATTACGGTCAAGGGGCACCACACTGACCAATGGCTGGTCCTGGGGAAGAAAGCCTTCATCCCGGCTCATTCGGACAAGCGCCCGGTCGTGCGACCAGGAATCAACGGTCAGGGTGACTCCGGCTTCGGCCACATGGTGCTCAGTGTCCCCACGATTTAAAGTCAGGGTATACAGTGTATCCGGGGCCGTAACGCTCAGATCCACCTCTACCCGATCGACGAGTTCCAGCTGCTCACGGGTCAGGCCGTCACTCAAAAAGGGCCGCAGTCCGGAGCCAGTTGAAAGCAATGATTCATTCCAGGCGCTCGACAGGAACCACGGATTGACCTGTACTTCCTCCGAAACCGGTTTGCCCTCTTCATCAAGCAAACGCACCGCCATTGGCGCATGAAACTCAGCACTGGATAAGTCCAAACCGTGAGATTGGTAGTTCAAACCATACTTCTCGCCCGATTGTGCCGGGCCAAACCAAAGCAACGTTCTATCCAACCAGGCTAAAGACTCCTGCGGTGTGTGTTGACCAAAAGGCGGCAGGAAATAGTTCTGAAATAATTCGGTATCCGTCTTCAACTCATAGGAAGACATCGCGCGTTCTGCATTAAACCGGATACGGTCAAGATGGGTTACCGGGGTAATTCCGGTTTGCTCAAGGGTGATTCGACTGATCTGGGTCACCGGTTCGCCATCCAGTTCGGCATCCTCGGTAAACGTTGCCCCGGCCCTCAGGGGCCAGCCACTGTGCCGTTCAAGCTCGAGATAGCCCTCAACGCTTCGCGCCCCTTCGGCGTCACCCTCGCGCGTCCGGAACTTGAGCGTTACCGAATCTTCGTCGACATAGCTGACCTCATACCGCAACTCAGGCATCGTCACGCCCGCCACCTGTTGCGGCGGGGTGGTCCAGCTTGCGCCCGTGTGTGGTTTACTGCCAGCCAGGTCAACCAGATAAGGCGCTGAGATACTGAGGCCACGATGCAACATTTTTCGCGCCACATCCTCATCACTGCGCTCGGACCTCAAAATCGAAGCCAGGCGCGGGTCCGCGTAAGTGCTTTGTACCAACCTGCCGCTTTCAGACACCCGCTGCACAACACCTGAAGTCGCCAGGCCCTCCATCGCATTGGCGCCGGCACCGTAGGCCACGCCACCATTAGTGTTGAAGAGTTCGCGGCCGTGCCAGAAGAATCTGGTCCGAAGGGCACGGGAGCGAATCTCCGAGCCACCGTCTTCCGGAACCTCGACATCGGTCCGGAGAAGACTGTTCATAACCAGTTTGCTCAGGGGCGCCAGGCGTTTCTCCCCGTCCCAGTATTCAACTCGCTCCGCCACATTAAAGTACCGAACGTCCCCCTCGGAGGGACGGAACGAGAGCTCCTCACGTGGATAAACAAAGTACGTTGCAGCGCCGACCAACAGAATCAGGCTACACACAACAAGAGCTCGCATTCGTCCCCTCCCTGGGAATCCATTCATTCATCTTCACCCGGTGCCGGAGGCTTCCAGGACTACAGCGCTGTACGTGTCACCCTGAAGGTGGAAAGTTCCAATTCATCCGCTTTGCCAAACTGCTCGAGCATCTCCTTCAGGTGGTCCTGCTGGTCACCCGCACCGTGTTTCCCGAACACCACCACCAGGGGATTCACGCAATAATCTACCTCCCAATAGCCGTAGACACTGCCGCCGTAGTCGTCGAAATCATCGGTGCTGTACCACTTCCAGTTTCCACGGTGGCGCACAATCCTGTTCAGCTTTGCAAGGTCCGACACCGCGAGTGCGGGGCCTGGTATCTTTCGGGTAGCAAGGTAGCCTGCAAGCTCGTCGGCAAGAACAAGCGCATCTTCTGTGCGGCCACAGCTGGAGGAATCGGAACTCGCGGTGCTGATCACATAGACGTACTCAACATTGGGCGTGGCGGTTTCATCATTACTCTGCGCCAGGTCCGCACTTTCGAGCCGGGCAAGCTCAACCGCTGCAACTTTGTAAGAATGCTCGTTACGGCCAGCCTCGACACCAAGACTTTTCAATGCCGAGAGAACGGTTGCGCGTCGGGTGTTATCCCCCTCTGCTGTGGCGTACCCCGGAATATCGACGAAGGCATTCACCGTCTCAAAATCGCTCGATATTACGTTTCCCAGCAAGCCCGCACGGGCAATCCTCTGCTCAAGATATGGGCGTTCAGAGTCATCGTAGACCGGTTTCTCATGCACAACCGGCACGCTGGTCAAATCACCGTAGGGCCCGTGCAGCATCAAGTAACTGTAAGTCTCAGGGTCCCATAGCGACCGCACATTGCTGCGCTCAAGTTCGGGAGACGCCGCCACACGGCCGTAGAATTTACCAAGATCGTTGAAGACTTCCGGGGTAAGAACGTCGGCATCGGATGAACCGGCGCGCAAGGCCACCTCCACCCATTCAACGGCCCAATCGTCGCCAGCTGGCGAATACCGTGAAGAGCGTTTGGCAACAAGCTGAAGTACCTTTGGAAGCTCGGTGCGATACAGCAAGGACCGCGCAACCAGTTGCCCCGAGTACCCATCGGGGCCGACGCCATCAAAGTAAAAAGCGCCATCCTGCTGGTAGCCCACACCCTGGGCGCCGGTTAGCACTAAACGGCCACCCTCCCCCTCCGCCACCGACGTCAGTGCAGCGACCGGGATGGGCACCTCCGGGAGGAACACATCTGCGCCCACAGCGCGGCGAGCGATAATACCTTCAGCTCCAACCAGCACCACCTCGCCATCCGCCAGCTTCAGCCCGGCAAAGTAGGCACCGCGGCTCGCACTTTTCACCTCAACCCAGGTTTCACCAGCGTCACTGCTTTCCAGCACCACTCCATACTCACCAAACACCATCGCCTGGCGGCCACCCAAGCCCATCACGCCAAAAATCGATCCACCCCGGACTTCCTGCGTTTGCCAGGTCGTGTCACCCGGAGCCTTCCTCAGAATCTCCAGGCCACCGTACGTAATCAAAACGTGGCCACTGTCCAGAACAGCAACCGAACTCATGTCCGGATAATAAGGGCTGGCCCCGAACATTTCCCGGGCCCAGGTTTTGCCTCCATCCTGGGTGGCAAGAACCCATTCATCCGGCCCGATGACATAACCTTCGCCCTCTTTGCCGAACGCAATGTCGATGAACACCTGGTCTGGCTCTACAACACCGTCGAGACTGACCTTCTGCCAGCTACTACCGGCATCGTCGGAGTGTAACAACACCGCCCCGTGTCCGACGGCCCAGGCTTCGCGCTCTGAGGCAAACACCACGGCGGTCAGCATAACGTCGACAGCGGAGTCCACCACCTTCCAGGATTCGCCGTTATCATCGGATACACGAATCGCCCCACGTTCGCCTACCGCGATGAAGCGCGATCCGGCCTGCGCAATATCGGTATACACCTGTGTTGGCGCCAGTTCTGGAGCTTCTGCTGAAGGCTGGCTTGCCAACGCTGCACTCGCAAACGCCAGCAATCCAGTCAGGGCCAGCCTTAAAATCCAGTTTTTGCGCATGAATTCCTTATCCTTTCACTGTCCTTGTTCGGGAATGACACCCGGCGTTCAACCGGATTCAATAGAGGCCCGGGGCGGGCAGTTCACTGAGGGTAATTTCACGCTCACTCAGGAGCTCGCCCTGCTCGTAGGTCTTAACCACCCGTATACGGCCATCAAGCTCTGTTTTTACCCACTCCCCGTGGGGTTGGCCGCCAAGGTAGCTGCGTTTCTCACGCAATTGACCCAACTCCGAAAAATGGTAATGAACGCCTTCTGGCTGCCCCTTCACAAATTGGCCCTGTTGAACAACACCGCCATCAAGAGTGGTCACCCGATAGTCGCCGTCTGGCTCACCGTGATAGAAGCTTCCAATAATCCGATGGCCATTCGGGCCGATGAAATCCGCCGGACCATGCTTTTCGCCGTTGTGATATGTGACCCGCTCTGTGGGCGCACCGCCCGCGCTATAGCGCTGCAGCGTGCCATGCTTTTGACCGTTGGCGTAGTGGGCTTCTTCTTTGGTGCCGTCTTTGGCGGTAGTCACCCAAAGCCCGTCTTTTCTGCCCTGTTTGTACTGGCCTTTTTCAACAGTACCATCGCGATTTTCTTTGAAATAAGCGCCGTGCTCTTTGCCGTTAAGGTAGTGTGCCCGCACCAATCCGGACCATTCATTGGCCAGGAAAAGTCCTTGCAGCCCGTTCTTGTCCTGTTCACGGCGACGGGTGAGGTTACCGGCGCTGTCATAGGTTTCCGTTAACTGCCATTCCCCGGCCTTGTGCTCCAGCTCTTTCAAGCGGCCCTGCTCATCAAATCGCTGTTCAATCACTTCAGCGACATTACCCTTGGCATCCAGTGTCGTGACTTGCTTTCGCGAAAGCGTTCCGTCTTTGCGGTAGTGCAGATCTTCGCCTTCGGGTTTGCCCCGGAACTGGCTGGCGTTATAGCTCCTCGACAGAGTGCCATCGGGGTAGAAACGTTTCTGAGGCCCGGCTTTTTGACCATCCTGGTAGTTCTCTTGCTCCACCAGAATGCCGTCTCTGTACGTTTCCACAAGGCCGTGGTACTCACCGTCTACCAGGGTAGCGACTTTCAATGGCCGCCCCTGCGAATCGAACTCACGGTATGGGCCATGACGACGGCCGTTTACGTAATGGGTTTCGGTAATGAGCTGGCCGGCCTCGTACTTGGCATAGGCGCCGTGATAACGCACGCCCTTCACCCCGTATTGAAAGGTCACCCGGCCCTCTTCATCGTAACGGGTGTATTCACCGTCCGCTTGCGTACCGGCGACGTAGTTCTCCATCCGGTGTAACTGACCATTCGGGTGGTATTCCTTGAAGGTGCCATGGCGGACAATCTGATCGGAGCCACAGTTGCACACTTCGTTTCGGGTAACGTAAGTGATCTCGCTCGCAATCTGGCCGTTCGGATGGTACTCCACAACCGTGCCGATCAACTTATCCCTGTCGAACTCCGGCGTCAGGGATTCGCCCTCAAGTGCCAGCTGGCCATTGGCATGGTATAACTCGGCCCGATAGCGCTCGCCGATCGGTGGTAAAGGCAGATCAACGTAGGTCGACTTTCGGTGCCAGGGGTTAATGGGATCGTAGTAGTCGCCCCCCTTTTCATATCATATCCGCTGGGTGGCCTCTGCCAGCAGCGGGGCCAGTAACAATGCAGTCAATATCAGTAGTCTGGTCATAATCTCTTCCTGAGTGCGAGACCTGTTCCATCAAGGCAGAGGCGGAAATGACACCGTTTCCAGCCGGCTTTCTCGCTTCAGACCGGTCGGGTATTTGACCGTGTCGATCTCACCCCAGAACCGCAGCTGTCTGCCACGCGGCGCAGCCTGGTTTTCGTCCTCATCGGCACGGACAGGCTCTAACGGCTGAAGGGCCTCGCCTTCGCGATTAAAGGCAAGGACAGGCAGCTCCCGGAGATTGAACCGGTCCTGGACAGCGACAAGATCCTGATACAGCGCGTCGCTCAGTTCCAGAGTGCCTGTACCGGCCTTCTTCAGGTTCACAGGCCCGCTTTCGGGAACCAGAATGGTTTCGACGACCGCATCGGTCACACAGGTGATCTTCACGTCGACATCAAGCCCGTAGAAAAATCTCTGGCCGCGCTCAGAGATCAGATGACTGCCGGGGTATTCCGTAGAATTGCGAGAACCGAACATCATGATGGCCTCGTCGCTCTCTTCATTCTTCACAAAGGTGAGAGGGCTATCCTGGTAGACTGGCTTACCTTCCAGCTCCGCATCACAACGATTTACCTCGCCCTCAGGCGCGGCGACGTTCAACCAACCAGCCTCAACCCCCTGCAGCACAACGTCCTCAATGTTCAGAGGCGTAAACTCCAACTTGGGTGTGTAGTAGGCGTCAAGCGTCCGCTCACCCACCACGGCGCCACCCTTCAGGGTTTCGACGGCACTGGGTGCAACAAACGTTCGGGTGTCTTTTTTGGAGGTATAGAGGTAGACCATGACAGCCTCGATAGGGTGGCCCTCCGGGGCGGAGACGTCATGCCACATGTCGCCATACTGCTCGTGGGGAGGCATGGCCATTATCCGGCGAGCTTGCCTGGCCCCGAACAGCTCCAGCGCATCCCAGAAGTCCGAGCTGGCGCCTTCCTCCAGGTACTGCTCTCGGGGCTCCTCGAACAACTCGTGAGTCAACCGCATCTTGAAACCCGCCAGCGGTTTACCCTCTGCGGACAACGGGATGGTGCTAAGCAGGGGGTAATCGCCCGGCAGATAGCCTTCCGGACGACTCAATCGCAACAGAAAACGATCCGGGCCCCACTCATCAACGGTCAGGGTCAGGCCCAGTTCCTCCACAAACTTCTCAGTGTCGCCAGGTTTGAAAGGCACGGTAATCAGCTGGTCAGGCAACGTGACCGGCACCTCCAGCTCCAGGCGGTCGATTGCCTGCAGCTGTTCGTCAGATAACCCATCGAGCAAAAACGGATAACGGGTGGCGGGCGCTTCACTCTGGTTCACCAGTGCGTCCTGCACACGGTAACGTTTATCGACAGTGATCTCTTTACCCAATTCCTGCCCATCAGAATCCAGAAGCCGAACGGCACTGACCGGGTGGAAATCGAGAAGCCCGAGCTCTTCAAGCCCCAGGTCAACCTCAAGGCCTGCGTGGCCATCAAGGTACTCTGAACCAAACCAGAGCATGGACTTATCCAGACGCTCCAGGCTTTCTTCAGCGGTGAATGGCCCAAAAGGCGGCAGATAGTAGGTTGTAAACTCCGGACTGGCCGTATCAATGCCAAAACCCTGCAAAGCCGAACCCGCCCGGAACTTCAGGGTTTCGAAGTTCATTGCGGGCTCAATACCCGCCTGTTCGAGCCTGGCAATGGTCGACACCTCCACTTCCTGGCCTTCGGCCGTCAGAGTTGCCGCCACTTCGCTATAAGCCCTGAGCGGCCAACCGGTGCTTCGCTCAACCTGCAGATACCCCGAGGCTGTGTAAACCGGCGAATTACCACTGCGGCCTTGTTCGGAGGCTGACTCGTCCATCGATCGGAACTTGAGGGTAACGGACTGCTCATCCATATGACTGATTTCATACTGCAAGGCGGGCAGCCTTTCCCCGGCAACCTCGCGCGTCTCGGTTTGCCAGCGGGCACCTACTTTCAATTCACCCTCGGGAAAAGCCGGCTGGTAAGTTGAAAACACACTGATATCGCGCTGCAGGGTCAATCTCAGGATTTCAGGCAGGTATCTATCGGCAATCAGGGTGTCCAACACTTCCTGATCCCCGTATGCAGACTCCAACACTCGGCCATCACGGGCAACCTGATCAACCACACCCGCCTTCAGAAGCTTGACCAAAAGCTGCTTCCGCTCACTGAACTCCGGCACATTATCCGTATCCAGAACGATTTTATCGTCCTGACGCACAACGGCCTGCGCGGCCCGGGATTCAAGACGGGTAACACCACCGGCAGAGCTCAACACCTCATTTCGCAACAAGCTGGAAAGCTCCATGCGTGACCGGTTCCGCCCATAAGGGCCAGGCGCGACAATGTCAGTGGTTTGCTGAAAGGAAAAATAACGAACGTCGCCGACATCGGGGCTAAAGGCGAGCGTGCTCTTGGAAAACCAGAAATAACCGGCAACACCAAGCACCAAAACAAAAGAAAACGCGACGAGACTCCGCATCGTCATCCACCCCTCCATGGGCAATCAAACATCGAATGGGCCGCGATTATAGAAACCTC
>Ga0209075_1004367_pt1 | contig 11362 bp, 10 predicted proteins | sample Stecom2011_FD_187523 | JGI IMG/M metagenome (GOLD analysis project Ga0209075, IMG submission 187523) | Agricultural soil microbial communities from Utah to study Nitrogen management - Steer compost 2011 (SPAdes) (version 2) | ecosystem: Environmental > Terrestrial > Soil > Agricultural land...
TACGTCAATTAGTAAACGATGAAAACAGAGAAAAATACGCATCATTATTGCGTGAACAGATTTTCCATTCGCGTACTAAAAAGCTATATCACGCGCAAGTGTATGTAGGCTTAGACAAAGATTTTATGGTTAAAGCTCACTTATTAATTCCTGAAGGGTTTGAAAACACACTTTATAGTTGGTTATTAAACTTTAAGATTGTTGATGAAGAAACAACAAAAATATATAAAGAATCAAAAATGTTAGATGAAGGAGATATTTATATATATTCTGATCCTTCTACTTATCCAAAGGAATTTCCAGAAGGATTAGCATTATTTGATGAAAAGAATAATGTTGCTGCATTATTCGGTATGCGATACTTTGGCGAACATAAAAAAGGTACATTGACATTAGCATGGTCTATTGCGCAAAGAAATGGCTATACTGCTTGTCATGGTGGCCAAAAGCGCTTTAACTTAGAAGGTGGAAAAAGTAAAGTAATTGGAGTATTTGGATTATCAGGTTCTGGTAAGTCAACGATTACTCTATCTGACCATAATGGTAAATATGATACTACAGTTCTTCATGACGATGCGTTCATTATCTCAAATGATGATGCATCATCAGTAAGTCTTGAACCATCATATTTTGATAAAACACAAGATTATCCAGTAACACATCCGCAGTTTAAATACTTTGTAACTATTCAAAACTGTGGTGCTACTAAAGATGAGCATGGAAATATTATTCCTGTTACTCAAGATATTAGAAATGGTAATGGTCGAACTGTTAAATCAATTTATGCAGCGCCAAAAAGAGAATTTAAATTTGCAGAAACAACTGATGCGATTTTCTGGATTATGAAAGATAACTCATTACCACCCGTTCTTAAAGTAAATTCTGCAGCTTTAGGTTCAGCAATGGGGGCAACGCTTGCAACTAAGAGATCTAGTGCTGAATTTGTTAAGAAAGAGGAATTAAACAAACTTGTATATGTTCCTTATGCAAATCCATTTAGATTATATCCATTAGCACAAGATTATGAAAAATTCAAGGATTTATTTGCAAATAGAAATGTAGATAACTATATTATTAATACAGGCGATTTCTTAGATATTGATATTACACCACAAGTAACCTTAGGTTTAATTGAAGATATCGTAACTGAAAAAGCTGAATTCAAACCATTTGGGCCATTTTCTAAATTAGAATATTTACCTATAAAAGGGTTTGAGCCAAACTTTAAAGATAAGAAATACTTGGAGTTGGTAAAAGAGAGGATGACCGCTCGAGTTGAATTCTTAGAAGGTTTGGGTGAATATGATCGCCTACCTGAAGAAGCGGTAAAGGCAGTTAAAGAAACTGCAAATGAAGCTAAGTAAAAGGAGCATAAAATGGCAATTAAAATAGTGGAAACGTCATTGCGTGATGGACATCAATCACTAATGGCTACTAGAGTAACTACACCGGAAATATTATCAGTTGTTGAAGAAATAGATAATGCCGGGTTTCATGCTCTTGAAGTTTGGGGAGGTGCAACATTCGACTCCGCACTTCGATTCTTAAACGAAGACCCATGGGAAAGATTAAGACTAATAAGAGCAAAGGCAAAAAACACAAAATTACAAATGCTTTTAAGAGGACAAAATATTTTAGGTTATAAAAATTATGCTGACGATGTTGTTGAAAAATTTGTTGAAAAATCTATTGAAAACGGCATAGATATAATTAGAGTTTTTGATGCTTTAAACGATGTGCGTAATTTAAAAACCTCAATAAAAGCAACGAAAAAATTTGGTGGGCATTGTCAAGTAGCATTATCATATACAACTAGTCCAATCCATACGGTTGATTATTATGTTGATCTTGCTAAACAAGCAGAAAAACTTGGTGCTGATTCAATCTGTATTAAGGATATGGCTGGTGTGTTATTGCCAAATACAGCATTTGAATTATTCACTAAGTTGAAAGAAAATATAAAAGTTCCGCTAGAGTTGCATGGGCATGCAACAGCTGGGACAGTAGAGATGACTTATCTTAAGGCGATTGAGGCTGGTGTTGATATTATTGATACTGCTTTATCTCCTTTCTCTGGAGGAACAAGCCAACCGTCTACAGAAGCGTTTCAATATGCTTTAGAAGGTACTGAATATGATCCGGGTTTAAAAACGGAAATGCTAGATTTAGCTTCAGAAAAGCTTTCGAAGATAAAGGATAGATATTTAAAAGAAGGTATTTTAAATCCGAAAGCATTGACAGTAAATCCAAATATTTTAAAATATCAAGTTCCTGGAGGAATGCTATCTAATTTGATGAATCAATTAGAGCAACAAGGAGCAATGGATAAATATGAAGATGTTTTAAAAGAAGTACCGAATGTTAGAAAAGACTTAGGCTATCCACCTTTAGTTACACCATTATCGCAAATGGTTGGAACGCAAGCCGTTATGAATGTACTAAGTGGAGAAAGATATAAAATGGTTCCAAACGAAATTCATGAATATCTACAAGGATATTATGGTAAAAGTCCGGCACCAATTGAAGATGAGTTTCGTAAGAAAATTATTGGTGATGCGGAAGTAATCACTTATCGTCCAGCGGATGCCCTGGAACCACAGTTTGAAAAACTTTCTAAGAAATATGCAGATTTAGTTCGATCAGAGGAAGATGTTCTATCATGTGCTCTGTTTGAAAATATCGCAGTAAAATTTTTGAAAAACAAATATTCTAAATCTGAAGATGAGATTATAGAACTAAATTTATTAATAGGTAATTAGCAATATAGGTTTTTTCCGAATAGCAATTTAAAATAATGACAATAATAAAAAGAAAGTTTATAAACTAGTTAGCAATTAACAACGAAAAGATATAATTACTGCAATTAATAGTTGCAGTGGCTATAAACTTAAGTTTAATGAAAGAATTTAACATGAGTCGATAAGAGAAAATAGGAGAACAATAATGAAAATTTATAAGGTTAAAGTTAATGGTAAGTTGTATGAAGTTGAGTTAGAGAGCGTTACTGAGACTGATCAAAAAATAGTGAGTGCGCCGAAAGCAAAAGAAGAATCAGCTACTGTAAAACCAACGCCACAAACTAATACTTCAGGTGGTACTGAACTAAAAGCACCTATGCAAGGTGTGATTTTGGATGTTAGAGCAAACGTTGGAGATAAGGTTAAAAAAGGGCAAGCGTTATTTATTCTCGAAGCAATGAAATTAGAAAATGAAATAGTTGCCCCTGTTGATGGCACTATTACAAATGTTTTAGTAAATAAAGATCAATCAGTGGAAACGCAAGATTTGCTTGCTGTTATTGAATAAAACAAAAAAATTCCTGTACTTGGTTACAGGAATTTTATCTATAAAGAGGTAAATCAATGTTTAAAAAAATATATTTTGATTCTTTACCCTCCACAAATACTTACTTAAAAGAAAATTATCATAAATACGATAATAAAGATGTTATAATCGCCGGTAAACAATTACAAGGACGCGGAAGAAGAGAGAAAAATTGGATTACCGAAGCAGGTAAAGACATTGCGATGTCAATTTTATTAAAGCCGAAAGTAGCTGAAAACATTTCTTTGCTTTCACTTTTAACATCAGCTGCAATTTTTAATGTAATTAAGGATTATGGATTAGATGCAAAAATTAAATGGCCTAATGATATCTTAGTTAATGATAAGAAAATTAGCGGAATCTTATTAGAGTCGGTATATAAACTAAATTTTGAAGCGGTTATTATTGGTATTGGAATAAATGTTAATAGCACCAATTTTCCCACTGAGATACTAAATAAAGCTACTTCATTAAAAAGAGAGCTTAGTAAAGATTTAGATATTGATACCGTAATTAACAAGGTTTTAAAATCATTTGCATCTTATTATGGGCAATATGAAAAAGGTGAAAATGATTATATCAAAGTATGTCGAGAAAATTCAGCAGTAATTGGTAAAGAAATATTAATAAATAATCATAAAGTTCGAGTTGAAAATATATTAGATAATGGCAATTTACTTGTAAATGATGGAAATAAAAGCTTTACTTATGCCTATGGCGAGATTAGTTTAGAAAATATTTACTAAAATTTAAAAACTAACAAATGATATAAATATGAAAAAGACAGGTATTTTATTACATATTTCTTCATTGCCAGGTAAATATGGAATTGGGACCTTTGGTAAAGAAGCATATCGATTTGTTGATTTTTTAAACAGGTCTGGGCAAAGCTACTGGCAAATTCTACCCTTAACACCAACTTCATATGGTGATTCTCCATACCAATCACCATCGATATATGCTGGAAATTTATATTTTATTGATCCAGAATTAATTAGCGGGAAGACAAATAACAAACAAGTCATGATCAATAATGGTTATGTTGATTATGGAAAATTATTTTATAATAAAAATAAATATCTTCACTCGATTAAGGTAATTAAAAGCGATGATTATTATGGTTTTTGCGATAAAAATCGCGAATGGCTTTTTGATTATGCTTTATATTCTATTTTGAAAAAAAAGTTTAATTATAAGCCTTGGTATGAATGGGATACTATTTACCGTAATCGAAATTATAAAGCCTTAGAAAAGTTTTACTTGCTTTATAAAGAAGAAATAGAATTAGAACAATATCTTCAGTATTTGTTTTTTCAACAATACCATGAACTTAAAAGTTATGCAAACAAATCCGGAATTCAAATTATTGGCGATATGCCAATTTATGTATCTCTTGATTCAGTTGAAGTTTGGGCAAATCCACATCTATTTAAATTAGATGACAATAAGATGCCAATTGAAGTTGCTGGTGTGCCACCAGATTACTTTTCTAAAAAAGGACAATTATGGGGTAATCCACTATATGATTGGGATTATATGAGATCAGATGATTATAAGTGGTGGCGCAAGCGAATGGAAAATGCATTATCTTTATATGATATTGTTCGAATTGATCATTTCCGTGGGTTTAGTCAATATTATGCAATTCCCTATGGTAGGCGTGATGCAACTATTGGCACATGGAAAATGGGGCCAGGAGAAAGACTATTTAATCATATCAACAAAGATTTTGGAAATGAGCGGATAATAGCTGAAGATTTAGGCACATATGATAGCTTATTGCAATCTCTGTTAGATAGGACTAATTATCCAGGAATGAAGGTTCTCCAATTTGAATTAATTAACATTAATCCTAAAAAACGTTTAGATATTATTAAAACAAATAGTATTGTTTATACTGGTACTCATGATAATGAAACAATAGTTGGTTGGTATTATAATTTACCACTAGCAATTAAAAGATTGTTTAAGGAAAAATTATTAATTGATCAAAAGTATATAAACTGGTCTTTTATTGAATTGGCTTATCAAACCAAGGCTAAGCTTACGATAATACCGATGCAAGATATTTTGGGTTTAACTAATAATTACCGGGTGAATATCCCTTCAACAATCACTGGTAATTGGCGTTATCGATTGATGGAAAATCAGTTAACAGAAAATTTAGCCGAAAGGCTTTTGTATCATACAATTAAAAACAATCGTAAATAATGCTCGAACGCGAGCATTTTTTTCATGCTTTATAATTAATTTAAAAGTTTTTTAAGCTAATTTGTTACGCTTTGGCTAAATCGTTTTATTCTTGCAATAATATATAAAAGGTGGTAAAATACATTATAGTGAAAACACGGTGATATGATGAAAAAGATGGATTACATTGTTATAATTTTTGTTTTAATAATTGGTGCTACTATTTTTGCATCATACTTTAATAAATTTAATGTTGGTATAGATAATGCTGTAATTGAAATTAGATTTCAAAATGAAGTAATCGCGCAAATAGATTACCATGAGGATATTAATTCAAGTTACACTTTTGAATCGATAGATAATAATAAAGTTCAAGTTATAATTGATGATGATGGCGATATAACAGTTAAAGAAATAGATGTAAATCAAAGAATGAATATATATAATAAAGTTAATATAGAATATAACAATATTGTTATGCATGAGGCTAATTGCCCAAATCAAAGTTGCATGCGAATGAAGATAACTAATACGATTACATGGCCAATTATTTGTACAAATGGAGTTGTTATAACATTTGTTGATGCTGATGATGTTGACTTAGAAGTACTAATACCATAGGAGATAACTATTAATAAATCAAGTAAATAGTTTTTAAAAACATTAGGCATAAGTAAAAAGCCTATTTAAATAGGTTTTTTAAAAATCTAAGGCTTAATAGTTAGCTACTACTATTAATTATCTGTATTTATTAATGTTGAAATCAATTTTGTTGGATTCTAAATGGAATATTAATCTAAGAAGTTTTCTTGAAATTGCTGCGCATGCAGCTTTATGGTGTTTTCCTTGTTTCCTTTTTAAGTGATAATAATCTGCAATTTGAGGAATCATCCTGACTGTTCCTAAAACTAAATTCCAAATTGTTGTTCGGAGTAATGTAGATCCACGTTTTACTAATCTACCATAAAACTCTTTTTCACCAGATTGGTAAATGGCAATATCAAAACCAGAAAAAGCAATAAGCTTTGCGGAATTTGAAAACCTATTAATATCCTCTATTTCACCAATTATATTTGCTGCTGAAAATATTGATATACCCGGAATAGTAGTTATTTTGGTATCAATCATATTCATAATTTTTATGATTTCAGTTTCAATTTTGCTAAGAGCGTTGTTTAGTGAATTAATTAAACCAATATATGTTTTTATCAACATGAAATATGTCTTGCTTTTTATCCCTATAGATGTGTTTGCAAGTTCTTTAAGATTTAAAAATTTGGGATAACTAAATTTACCTCTAGAAATACTATGTAATTTCTTGTATTGCTCACTAGTTATCTTTGAAATCTTATCCTTGCTGTTATACTTTGAAAGAATAAAAAGCGCAGTAGAGCCTAGTTTATTACTAAAAAACGGCTTAAATTCAGGGAAAACAACATCTAAAGCATTAGTTATTTGAACTAAATGCTTTGACCTTTGATAAATTAAAGAATTTCTTGCTCTAGTTAGTGACTTTAGATCATTAATGTGATAATATTTAGTATGTAGAGTCTTGTAATCAACAGAGGCTAACATATTAGATAGTAATCGTGCATCAACCTTGTCAGTTTTAGTTTTTCGAATTGTGGTGGATTTAAAAAACTGTTTTGCAAGGTAAGGGTTAAACTCAATAAAAGTATACCCCTTTGCACTTATAAACTGCTTTAATGTGTTTCCATAATGTCCTGTTGATTCAAGACCTATTTTAATTTCATTAGATTGATCTAGGGATTTAAGGTGATTAAGAAACTCATTAAAACCTATAGAATTATTATCAAATGAAAACTCATTGATAAATACACCATCACTAGTAGCTATGTGGCAATGGTGCTTGTACTTGGCAATATCAATTCCAATTAAGTACACGGTATCATTCCTCCTATTCTTCGGCACTGATGTTTGACACGAGATTCCTATTTCTATATTCTTGTAATAAAGCGTCAAGCGCTAGATAACTTATTGATAGTTAAAAATAGGAACTGTGGTAAGATTCTCCTTTGGTAGTCAAGCTACATAAAAATGAAACAAATCCACAGTGCCATAATTAGATTATAATATAAAAGTATAAAAAAACAAAGAAAGGATTAGTGATACTCAATATACTATAATCATGTATTGAGTATACAAGAAAAAGATGAGTTTTATTGAGGTTAAAGATTTAGTTTTTAAATATAGCAAAAAGAATAAAGCAATCAACAATATTAACCTAACGATTGATAAAGGTGAATTTGTTTGTATATTAGGCCATAATGGTAGTGGTAAGTCAACGCTTGCTAAACTAATTGTTGGGCTTTTAAAAGCAACTGCGGGACAAATTTTCATTAATGGAGTTGAATTAACTGAAGATACAGTTGATGAATTGCGTAAAAATATTGGTATTGTTTTTCAAAATCCTGATAATCAATTTGTTGGTGTGACGGTTAAAGACGATATTGCTTTTGGGCTGGAAAATAGACAAGTTCCTCGCGAGGAAATGCTCCAGTTGATCGATGAATATGCAAAGCTTGTTTCGATGGAAAACTTTATGGATTATAATCCTGAAGATTTATCTGGTGGAGAAAAGCAAAGAGTTGCAATTGCTGGAGTTTTAGCCACTAAACCGGAAGTAATAATTTTTGATGAAGCAACCTCAATGTTGGATCCCAAAGGTGTTCGTGAAGTAATTGAAGTAATTAAGGGTTTGAAAGAACAACATACGATTATCTCAATTACCCACAATCTTAGAGAGGCACTTTTAGCATCAAAAGTCATTGTTTTAAATGAAGGGAAAATTATTTTAACGGGTACTCCTCAAGAAGTTTTTAAAGAAAAACAGATTTTAAAAGATGCTAAATTAGATATTTTAGAAAGCATGAAGTTATTAGAGTTAGTGGAAAATTCAAATATTAAGAATAAAGAAAAAATTGAGGAAGTATTATGGGAATTAAGTTATCAAAAGTAAAATTTGCCTACTATGTACCGAGAAGCAAAAAACAACCAATTTATTATCAATTAGAAAATATTAATTTAAATATAAAACCCGAGGGAGAATTTATCGGCATAGTTGGTCATACTGGTTCAGGTAAGTCTACCTTGGTCCAACTTTTAAATGCCTTGCTTTTACCAACAGATGGAGAAGTAAATATTTTTAATAATATTATTACGAGGAAAGCAAAAATAAAATTAAAGCCAATTAGAAAAAAAGTTGGCTTAGTATTTCAGTTTCCTGAATATCAAATATTTGAGGAAACTGTTTTAAAAGATATTATGTTTGGTCCGAAAAACTTTGGTGCAGAAGATCCGGAAAAGGTTGCTCGCGAAGCAGCGGAAACAATGGGTATTAGCGATTTACTAGAACGTAGCCCTTTTACCTTAAGTGGTGGGCAAATGCGCAAGGTTGCTATTGCTGGAATTTTGGCATCAAAACCAGAAGTATTAATTTTTGATGAACCAACAGCGGGATTAGATCCTTTGGCTAAATCGGAATTTCTAACATTTATTCAAAAAGTAAATGCCGAGCTCAATAAAACTATTATTATCATTACTCATGATATGGATGTTATAAGTGAATATACTAAACGGGTTTTGGTACTTAAACAAGGTAAATTGATGTATGATGGCTCAAAAGAAGATCTATTTAAAAATAAAGAAATAATTGAAGATTGTGATTTAGACTATCCGGAAATTGTGAAAATAATGCGAGAGCTAAAATCTAGGCTGAATATTGACTTAGATATATATAAATATAATATTGATGATGCTTTTCGTGAAATTCAAAACACTGTAGGTGTGAAAAAATGAATGGTAAATTAGTATTTGGTCAATATTATAATGCATCATCTTGGGTTCATCGCTTAGATCCGCGAACAAAATTAATATGTTTATTTGCAATGATGATTGGTTTGTTTGTAATCACGAATACATATGCGCTCCTTGCAGCTTTAGGATTAGTGTTAGTTTTAATAATTTCATCGCGTATTCCGATAAATAAATTCTTTCAAGGAATCAAAATGATGGCAATGTTACTTGTATTTACCTTTTTCTTTCAAGTTGTATTTAATCGGGCAGGCAATATAGTCGCTTCGTTTACTTTTAATATGACAGTATTAAATTTAGGAATAGTTATCTTCTTGTTAGTTTTATTTATCGTAATGGGTAAATTCGTAAAGAAATTTAGAATTATTACTTTTCTATTATTTTTCTTTATTGCGATGTATGTGCAATATAGTCTTGATACATCAAGATTGTTATTTTCATATAGTTTAGATATTTATGATCAGGGGATGGAATCGGCTTTTAAAATTTTGATTAGAATTATAAGTTTGATATCACTCTCATCGTTATTAACGTTATCAACTAAACCATCGGATTTAAACAATGGTCTTGAAAGTGTAGCTAAACCGCTGAAGTATTTACGTGTTAATGTAAGCATACTTTCAATGATGGTTTCAATTGCGCTTCGTTTTATTCCAACATTAATTAATGAGGCGAACCGAATATTAAAGGCCCAAGCATCACGTGGTGTTGACTTTAAGGAAGGCAAAGTTAGAGAAAAGATTACTCAAATTGTCTCGTTGTTGATTCCGATGTTTGTTATTGCTTATAAAAGAGCCGAAGAACTTGCTAATGCAATGGAAGCAAGAGGTTATATTCCTGGTGAAGAAAGATCAAAAATTAATGAATTAAAATATAAAACTTCTGATGTTTTAACTTATATCACAACGGCTGTAATCTTAACTTTGATTGTGGTAGTGAAGATTGTCTTATGAGATTTAAATGTAAAGTAAGTTATGATGGAACTTTATTTCATGGATTTCAGGCGCAAAATAACCAAAGAACAATTCAAGGTGTTATTGAAGAAGCTTTGCTAGAGATTTGTAAGCGAAAAATTAGGATTCACCCATCGGGAAGAACTGATAAAGGAGCCCATGCTTTAGGTCAAGTTTTTCATTTTGATACCGAAATTAACATCGCTGATTGGAGTTTGAAAAAAGCAATAAATTCTTTATTACCATCTGATGTTTATATTAAAGATGTAAAAATTGCAAGTGATGATTTTCATGCTCGCTATGATGCTAAGAGTAAAGAGTATCGGTATATAATCGATTTAAATGAATATAATCCACTAGAAAATAATTACCGATATTTTTATAAATATAAAATTGATAGCAAGAAAATCAAGGATGCTAGCAAAATCTTTGTTGGAAGACATGATTTTAACGCCTTTACAAAAACTAAAAATAAAAACACAATTAGAACGATATATAGTATTGATTTTAAAACAAAAAACAATGTAATTTATCTTGATTTTCATGGTGATGGTTTTTTACATAATATGATAAGAATCATTGTTGGAATGCTTTTAGAAGTGGGACGTGGAAAGATTGATAAAGCTGATTTAAAACATATTTTGGAATCGAAAAATAGACAACTTGCTCTGAAGATTGTTCCGGCTTCTGGTTTGTATTTGGTAAATGTTAAATATTAGCTGTAACAAGTTTTCATCATCGCTTGAGTAAATACCTATAAATAATGTTGAAGCCGATTTGGTGGCGATATTTGCATGAATTTATTAGTTTTAAACCTAGGTAATAAAAAAAGTCCCTTAATTGTTAGGGACTTCCTTTTTTATTTGTTTTTTCTTTTTACGTAAAAAGAGTTTTTGTGCAGTCATAATAACGATTAAAATGAAAATATTGAATAAAACAATCATTGCTCCTGTAGGTAATCCTAATTCATAACTTAAAACAAAACCGGAAAATACCGATAAAAGTGAGAAAACAATCGAAAATGTGATTGTCTTTTTAAAGGAATTTCCAACGAGGATACT
>Ga0209075_1004368_pt1 | contig 11361 bp, 11 predicted proteins | sample Stecom2011_FD_187523 | JGI IMG/M metagenome (GOLD analysis project Ga0209075, IMG submission 187523) | Agricultural soil microbial communities from Utah to study Nitrogen management - Steer compost 2011 (SPAdes) (version 2) | ecosystem: Environmental > Terrestrial > Soil > Agricultural land...
TACGACAGTTAAGGATACTGCTTAAATATGATATTATAAAAGATTAAAAATGTTAGAAAAAATTAAATACATATTACTATTAATACTATGTGGACAAGTTGTCCATTCTCAGGCTTTCACTGAAAATGCTGTTTTAGATTATAAACGTTCACCGACACATTTAAACAATTATCATGGACCTGTAAAATCTGCTTATTGGTATTATACTTATGTAATTGATTCAATACCTTTTGCTACAGCACCTGATGCACGAGACGCTATTATGAGACAGAATAGAATCGCTTTAGCTGGAAATATGTATCACGAATTTGATGAAAAAGGACGAATAAAAATGATCGCTCTTATGGATATGGACAAGTCGTACTTCGGTAAATCAGAGATCAATCTTAGAACTGCCTCAACCTATATGTATAACGAGACAGACTACGAAGAAAAGAATAAAATAAAACTTAAAAAACGACAAGTTTATCCTGTTAATGATTACGATATATTGATCAAAATAAATAGTAGTTCTAAATCAGGTGGGAGTAAAAATACTCACGAAAGAAAATGGGAATATTTACTTGATAACCAAAATAGAATAAGAAAAGAAATACACTACTATAGTGTAATAACAGATTTCAGTAAAGTTGAAGGACTAACTGAAGATACTAAAGAAAAATTGCAAAGTGATTCTGGAAATCGAGACAAATTACCATTTAGAGAAGCAGAATATATTTATGATGACCGTGATAACGTCAAACAGCTAAATATAAGAACCAAGCAAAAAAATCCAATCCCTTTTCATTTTCTGGATACCGAAACTGGTTTTTGCCCCGACTTGCATATTGCCTATGAATACGATGGTAAGGATCGAATGACACAGGTTACTTATTTTGGGTGTAATGATACCTTAGCTTTTGAAAAATATGTGTACCATCCGGAGCAAGAATTTGTAACAGAACGTACCCGCTTTATAAAATCATCTATGCGTGGTATTGAGCATGTTACTCAGACTATGGTTTTTTACCATAATGAAAACGGAGATATTATTGAAAAAAAATATGTAAGAAATCGACCCAATCAATATTTAGGCGCAAGCTCTATTACTTTACCCGAATCTATCTATTACACGTACGAGTACGATCAATATAACAACTGGGTGAAGTGCTATATCTATATGGAAGGTAAACCCGAGGATAGTGAACCGACGGCAATCGCTCAAAGAGATTTAGAATATTACGACAGTTAAAAAAATGTGTTATGGCAAACGAAGGACTGAAACCCACATTAAGCCAGTTGCTCCCTTTAGAGAAAATTCCAAATGAACTGGAAGGGATACGCGACGCTATTCTTAATAGAGATAAGTATAAATGTACAAAGTGTGGTATTGAAAGACCTAAATATCTTGGTATTAACAGAAAGTTAGGCGTTTTAGAATATGAGGAATATTCTCGACACGGTAATTTTTTTTTGATGAAGAGAATAATAGTGCCTATTTGATGTTTTATCCAGGGTTAACATTATTTGCAAGAAGCGAAGTTGATGTATATTGTGATATATCTAAAACAGACCCGAAAGATATAAAATTTGCAGAACAAACAAAGGATGGTAAAATGAGGCTTATATGTTTTGCAGATGATTTTACAGATAAAGATATAAAACCTGATCTAAATATACATCATAAATATTATATCGTAGGAAAAAAAGCTTGGGAGTATAATGATGAAGCATTGATTTCCCTATGTGTAGATTGTCATCAAGAAGAACATCTAAACTGTGAAATTGGTGTTTATTCAGAAAATGGTGATTTTCTCTCAAAAACTACAGTTTGTAGTAAATGTTATGGATCTGGTCATTTAAAGGAATATAATTATTATTGTGACGGTGTATGTTTCGAATGTCAAGGTGAAGGAGTAACAATAAAATAAGAGGATGTTTTTTTTATCCTAAAAAAAGTTGACAACCTTATTTTAAAATAATCCCCTATTTGTATAGAAGGCGTAAGATTAGGATGCCTTTATCTAACGATACTTTCAGAAATCAATAACAGCTAATTGTATAAAAGTCTTTTCTGGTCTGCTTTTTGAGGCTTCTTTTTAAAAAACAACAGAGATGAAAGGGATTTTTTTATTTATTACAGCTTTTTTTACGGTATGGGTGGCATCGGCTCAGACGCAACAAGGCGATTTGGCGGTGACTTTTGGTGTGACAACTGTTCCTAATTATAGCAATCAGCGCATTGGCTTTGATATGTCGGCAAGGTATTATTTTACGGATCTTTTTTCTGCTGGAGGAAGTTTTTATTTTGCTAAAACCAAATTCAATTATGGGTTTGGCTACGATACCGATCGCACGTTAATTAATAAATACAGCATAACCATCCCTTTTCAGTACGACGTGATTCAGACTAAAAACTTTGCGTTGGGACTTGGCTTTTCAATGGGTGTTTTGGTCAATGAATTGCGCGATAGGAACCAAACAACGGAGGAAGAGTATTGGGACAGTAGTACAGGAATCGGAGCAACTTGGCGGGTTCCTGCTTTTCTAAAAAATGACACTTTTTTTACAGGCACCCCTTTTGCAGAGGCTTCTTGTAAACTTTTGACTATCGATAGCAAGGATCCCACTTTTCTTTTTCTAACTGCTAAATTAGGCTACCAAAACGTGTTTGGAAACGGTTCTTTTTCAAAAGCTTCAAACTTTTCCGATACTGTTTTTTCTGTGGGATTGACTATAAAAGGCCCTACTAATTAGCATAAACTTCATTTTTTGTAAACATTAATTTATGCGTGTTTTCTATTGCTTTGTATTTTGATAAAGTGCAGAAAACATGATGGTTTATGATTGTAATCATACCACCTTTGTAAGATATTTTCTTCTATTTGTATCTTAAATTGTAAATAATTTTAGATATGAAGCAGAAAAAATACATTTTGTTTCTTTTGGTGCTCTCTATGTTCTTTCTGGTATATAATTTCAAAATATATACGGGTAAAGAAAATTATGGAAATGTGGTATTGTCTGAAAAAGCGGTTCGTGGTCAAAACCTGTGGTTAAAAAACAACTGCAATTCGTGTCATCAGATTTATGGTTTGGGTGGTTATCTCGGACCAGAATTGACCAATATATATTCTTTTAAGGATGAAAATTATTTAAAAGCGATGCTCAATAGTGGTGTTAAATCAATGCCTTTGTTTAATTTTGATGAAGCAGAGCAAGACGAATTACTTCAGTTTTTTAAAGAAATCGATCAAACTGGACTTTCTCCAAATCTAGAAGCTGTAATAAAACCGAGTGGTTGGATCAGTATTAAACCCAAAAAAGGCGGAATATGAAAAAGCACTATCCTTTGTACTTTATTTGTGCGGGACTTATTTCGCTTGCACTGACTTTATTGTGTGGACTGATAGGAGGTCTGCAGTACGTCACTCCAGATTTTGTGAAAAATAGTTTGCCTTTTTATGCTGTTCGACCGTTGCATACCCTGTTTGCTGTAGGATGGATTGTACTAACTGCAACAGGTGGCATTTATTATTATCTTGATGTAAAAGGTCAACATCAGAAACGAACAGCAGCTCATTTTTGGATTTTCTTGCTGACTGGAATCGGGATTGTTTTCTCTTATCTTTCTAAAAATTTTGAGGGCAAAGAATATTTAGAGTTTCCAAGTTTCTTTTATTTTCCAGTAGTTTTAGGTTGGATATTGTTTGGTGTTAGCTATTTTAAAATTCAAGTATCAAGTTTTGGGAGATGGCCGGTTTATTATTGGATGTGGGCTACAGGTATCGTTCTAATGATCTATCATTTTACCGAAGCGCATTTGTGGTTGTTGCCTTACTTTAAGGAGCATTTTGTACAAAATGTAGCGATTCAATGGAAAGCGGGTGGTTCTTTTGTAGGGTCTTGGAATATGTTGGTATATGGAACATCCATGTACGTAATGGCAAAAATCGCTCAGGACGAACGCTATGCTTTGTCAAGGAAAGCTTTCTTTTTTTATTTTTTGGGATTAGCCAATCTGATGTTTGGTTGGGCACATCATATTTACATCGTTCCGGTATCGCCTTGGATTCGGTATTCTGCATATATTATCAGTATGACCGAATGGATACTGTTGGTTTCCATTATTTATGATTGGAAAAAAGGACTGAAACAAGAAAGGAAAATAGCTTTTTCCTTGGCTTATAAATTGATGCTATTAGCAGATTTTTGGGTGTTTATGAACATTATTCTGGCTTTGCTAATTTCCATTCCTGCCATAAATTTATTTACTCACGGGACACATGTTACCGTAGCGCATTCAATGGGTACAACTATCGGAATCAATACAATGATTTTACTTTCCTCGGTCACTTTCATTTTGGAACAACGAAACGTATTATCGCTGAAAGACGTGTCTAAGATTCTAAAGTCACTCAAAGTTTTTAATGTTTCCTTTGTCCTTTTTTTTATGAGTTTGATGCTAATGGGTGTTAAAAAGTCGCATTGGATTTTCTTTGATAACACCCCAACTTTTAGTCAGTTACAAGATAAACTTCACTGGCTGCATATTATGTTTGTAGTCTTTGGAGTAGGAATCGTCATTGGATTGTATCGCATCATTTTTTTATTACTTCGGGCTGTTAAAAATGTCATAAACCTTGAAGCACCCTGATAAATATCATAGAATAAATTGAAAAAAAGTGCAAAATTCGCCAGTTAATTAATTGTAATTTTATACGTATGTCCATAAAAAATCAGTCACACACTTTCCATATTCCCGTGATGGGCTTGTCTTATACAATCGACAGTCCAATCCGAGTAGCGCATCTGGGAATTTCATCGGTGGTTTCTATTACCGATGACGAACTTACCGAACGCATGCGTGGTTTTTATAGTGAAAAGTTTTTGCTTCCCTATCGGGAAATCACAAAAAAATGTTCGGATTATCGGGCCGAACGTATCAAAGAATATTTAAACATGCTTAATGAAGTGGTGACTAAGAAATTTCAAGAATTCAAAGAAGAATTGGTTGAAAACAAAACTGCTTTAGAACATTATATCGCTTTATTACCCGATACCTCTCAGTTGAAAACCGGTTTGCAAAAGCTTTTTGATGATGGTTTGCAAATGAAAGATCAGTTGAAAAAATATTTGAGCGAACATTTATCGCCTGGTGCGATCGATGTAAACATCATGACAAAGGTAGATAAAGAAAACTACGAAAACGGGAAGCAATTGCCAGTTGAGTTCAACGATGCTCATGCGTCGCTTCGTGGTTTTGCTACGAGTGATTTGAATTCGGCTGTGGTACTTTCTGCTGGAATGAATCCAAGATTGTACAGCTATTTTGAAAATTTTCCTGTATTTTATCCAGATATGGAAGGAAAACTTCAGAAAAAAATTATCCTGAAAGTAAGCGATTTTCGTTCGGCGATGATTCAAGGAAACTTCTTGGCAAAAAAGGGGCTTTGGGTTTCCGAGTACCGTATTGAATCGGGTTTAAATTGTGGTGGACACGCTTTTGCAACCGATGGACTTTTGTTTGGACCTATTTTAGAGGAATTTAAAACAAAAAAAGAAGAGTTGATTCAGTCTGCGCATGGGCTGTTGGTTAAAGCTTTGGAAGCCAAAAACCTGCCTGTTCCAAAGGAGCCCATGGAGCTGAAAGTTACCGCCCAAGGTGGAGTGGGAACAGCAGCCGAGCATGAGTTTCTATTGCAGCATTATCAAATAGACTCGGTAGGTTGGGGTTCGCCCTTTTTGTTGGTTCCCGAGGCTACCTCTGTAGATGAAGAAACTCGAAATTTATTAGCAAATGCGAAGGAAGAGGATTTTTATCTGAGCAATATTTCACCTTTGGGTGTTCCGTTTAATACCGTTAAAGGAATGAGTAACGATTTTTGGAAACAAAAGAGAATCGATGATCGTAAAGCAGGAAGTTCTTGTCCCAAAAAGTTTTTGGCTCTCAATAAAGAATACGATCCGGAAGGAATGTGTACGGCTTCTAAAAAATTCCAAGACATTAAAATAGCTGAGTTAGAAGCTAAAAAAGAGGATTTTACAAAAGCCGAAATAGAAAAAAAGAAGGCGGAAATCTTTGAAAAAGCTTGTCTTTGTGTTGGTTTGGCAAATGCTTCTTATCTCGAAAATGATATGAAAATCAAAGGACAGCAACAAGGAGTGGTGATTTGCCCTGGACCGAATTTAGCTTATTTTGATAAAATTGTTTCTTTGTCGGATATGGTGCAGCATATTTATGGGAAACCAACGCTTTCTATTGATTCCAATCGACCTAATATGTTTATCAAAGAATTGAAAATGTATATGGAACATTTGCTTAAAGGACTTGAGCAAGGTGTTGAATTGATGACCGCTCTTCAGTTGAAAAAATGGAAAACATTTCAGAATAATTTACAAGCTGGAATTCACTATTATAAAGAGTTATTCGCAAGTAATCAATTTGTAAATCAAGAAGAAAAATCAGCTATTCAAGAACAATTAGAAGTATATAGTGAGCGGTTGGGTGAAATAAAGTTGTGATATTTTTGAGCTTTCAAACGTTAAAAGAATAAAGGACATGGAGATTTTAAAACAAAAAATAAGAGCACTCAAAAAAGAGAAAAATGCAGTGATTTTGGCGCATTATTATCAAGAGCCAGAAATTCAAGATGTAGCGGATTATGTGGGAGATAGCTTGGGATTGTCTCAAGAAGCTGAAAAAACGGATGCAGCTATTATTTTGTTTGCCGGAGTTCATTTCATGGCAGAGACGGCTAAACTTTTGAATCCAAAAAAGAAAGTTATTTTACCCGATTTGAATGCCGGTTGTTCCCTTGCCGATTCTTGTCCACCGGATGCTTTCAGATCGTTTATCAAAGCGCATCCCGACCATAAAGTGGTTACTTATGTTAATTGTTCGGCAGAAATTAAAGCTATGAGCGATTTAATTTGTACTTCGTCCAATGCAGAAAAAATTGTAAATTCTATACCTGAAAATGTCCCAATTATATTTGCACCCGATAAAAATCTAGGAAATTACATCAACAGTAAAACTGGAAGAAATATGCTTTTGTGGGACGGAAGTTGTATCGTTCACGAGGCGTTTTCTATTGATAAATTGTTGGCTTTATATAAAGAACATCCCGATGCTGCCATTATTGCACATCCCGAATCTGAAGCTCATATTTTAAAAACGGCTACTTATATCGGTTCCACAGCGGGAATGATTAATTATGTGAAACAAAGTCCAAAACAAAAGTTTATTGTTGCCACAGAAGCGGGTATTTTATATAAAATGCAACAAGAAGTACCCGAAAAAACATTGATTCCTGCTCCGGCTTTGGAAGACAACACTTGTGCCTGTAGCGAATGTGCTTATATGAAAGTAAATACACTGCAAAAAGTGTATGATTGTTTGGTGAATGAATCGCCTGAGATTACTATTCCAGAAGAAATCGCCGAAAAAGCACTGATTCCTATCAAAAGAATGCTGGAATTGTCAAAGTAATAGTATGAAAACCGATTATCTGATTATAGGCTCCGGAATTGCTGGGCTTTCGGTTGCCATTAAATTGGCAGAACAGTTTCCAGAACGAAAAATAATTATTGTAACCAAATCAAGTAAAGAGGAATCTAACACGCAATATGCACAAGGCGGGATCGCTGTGGTGATGGATAAGATAAACGATCATTTTGAAAAACATATCGAAGATACTCTTATTTGTGGCGATGGATTGTGTAATCGAGAAGTGGTGGAATGGGTGGTTACTGAAGGACCAAAACGTTTACAAGAATTAATGGATTGGGGAACGCAGTTTGATCGTGCTGAAGACGGAACTTTGGACTTAGGAAAGGAGGGAGGACATTCTTACCATCGTGTAGTACACCACAAAGACCAAACGGGTAAAGAAATAGAACGTGCCGTATTGGCGAAAGCACACCGACATAAAAACATTCAGTTTTTGGATTATCATTTTGCTGTCGATTTACTTGTTTTTGATAATGGGTGTAAAGGTGCATTGGTTTTGAATGAAAGAATCGGCAAACAGTTTGCAATCTATGCAGGTTTTACTATTTTGGCAACGGGCGGAATCGGTCAACTTTACAGAAAAACAACGAATTCGGTAATAGCTACAGGCGACGGAATTGCTATGGCAATTCGAGTAAACGCTGAGGTAAATGACATGGAATTTATTCAGTTTCATCCCACGGCATTGTATTCAAAAGCTGCACATACTTTTTTAATTTCCGAAGCTGTGAGAGGTTTTGGAGCTTATTTAATCAACAAAAACGGGCATCGCTTTCTGTTTGATTACGATTCCAGAGGAGAATTGGCTTCACGAGATATTGTTTCACGAAGTATAGCCGCTGAACTTAAAAAATCGGGAGATGATTGTGTTTTTTTAGATACCACTCATTTAGATCAAAACGCTTTTAAAAAACATTTTCCAGCCATTGTAGCACATTGTTTAACTGAAGGAATTGATGTTTCCGTAGATTGGATTCCTGTGATTCCTGTGCAGCATTATTTATGTGGCGGTATAACAGTTAATGGAAATGGACAAACCTCGGTTGAAAACTTATTTGCTTGTGGAGAATGTTCGCGAACCGGCTTGCACGGAGCTAATCGGCTGGCATCTAATTCATTGTTGGAAGCGGTAGTTTATGCACACCGGATTTTTTGTTTTTTGAAAGATACGGAACTCCTGGCGGTACCTTTTACATCTGTATCAAAGGAACAGTTTAAGGAATATCAGATACCAGCAGAGTTTATTATGGAACGAGATTCGGTATTAAAAAATCTTATTCAGCAAAATGTTGGTATTGTTAGAAATATGGAAGATTTAGAAGATACACTGCGGCAGTTAATTCTTTGGCGGGATGAATGTGAAAGGATTTCACAAAACCACCATTTACCTAAAGAGTTTATGGAATTGAGAAATAAGATCACTGTTGCAGTTTCATTGGTTACGGCTTCTTTAAACAGAACAGAAAACAAAGGATGTTTTTTTAAGGAAGATACTGCAAGGTTTAAATGATCTTGTAAGTTTTATGGAGTCTTTAAAAAAGTTAAAAATGCAAAATGTGTAGTTTAAAGATTTTTGTGTTGATAGCTTAATTTGTATCTTTATCCAAAAAATTCAAGATAATGAAAAATCCAAAAACCCTAATTACGATTATTATTTCAACCGGAATTTTGATTATTGCATTGATGTTTGGTCTTCCTTTATATAATGTATGGCAACAAGAGATGGCAGGAAAGGCTGAAATGGCAAAAGCCGAGCAAAACCGTAAAATCCTGATAGAAGAAGCTAAAGCCCGTCTGGAAGCCGAAAAACTCAATGCGCAAGCAGAAGTAGAACGTGCCAAAGGAATGGCGGAAGCAATGAAATTAGAAAACGGAACTTTGAACAGTACCTACAATCAGTATTTGTTTATACGTACTTTGGAAAAATTGGCTGACAAAGGTGATTTACCTCAAATTATTTATATGCCGTCTGAAGGTTTGGTTCCGGTTATGGATGTAAATAAAAGTGTACCTCAAAATACAAATAATTAGTGAAAAATAATCGACAAGCCACATAAGAAACATAGCATTTATAAAAGAAATTTTAGAGGCGTATTCATGCCTCATAAGATCCTTTTTCTATGAATCTATGTAGGTAACTATTTATTTTCAAGCCTTCATTCCCATTTATACTGTTTTTGTGGTTTATTTAACCGTGATTTTTCGGGTCGCTCTCAAGAAGTAAGATAAAGGAAAATAAATCATTGAAATGATTACCGTAAAAATTCCCATCATTGCAAAGAATTCGACAAACCTCATCAACATGCCTGGTTTTACCGTATCTCCGTCCATTACCAAAGAAATTGTAGTAAGAACAAAAGCTAAGAACAAAATATTTTTAAAAACTTTTTTCATAATTATGAATGTTAATTGTTGAATAATAGAACGAAACAACTGCAGTTTTTAGTGTCTGTTTTTTGATTTATTTTTTCATTGATTTACTTTAAAAAGTTTTCTCACTTGTAAGAGTCGTTTTATTCGGTTTTTACATTCAAAAAAAAGCAGAACGTTTAAGTTCTGCTTTTTTGTTGGTTTTTATTCTTGTTTTTCGCCGTATTCATCTACATAATTTTCATTTTCATCATAATCGGCAACCATCATTTCGGCATAATCTACTTTTTTGTCGCCTTTACGGAATCTTCTTCCCAAACCATCAAATACGGCATATACTACCGGTACAATAATTAAGGTCAAAAACAATGACGAGGTTAATCCACCCATAATCACAATGGCTAATCCACGGTTCATATCAGATCCATCACCTTGAGCAAAAGCAATAGGTACCATGGCAATTACCATCGCAATCGTGGTCATCATAATTGGTCGGAACCTTGCGTGGTTTGCTGCAATCAACGCATCATACACACTGAAACCTTCTTCTATCTTTTGGTTGGCAAAATCGACCAGTAAAATAGCGTTCTTCGCCACCAATCCAATCAACATAATGATACCTAAAATGGTGAATATGTTTAATGTTTCATTGGTTAAGGCAAGCAATAACAACGCCCCGATAAACGAAAGTGGAATGGAAAGTAAGATGATAAATGGTTTGGAAAAACTATCATACAGAATAACCAATACGGAATATACCAAAAAGATAGATGCCAATAATGCTATTCCTAATGTTCCAAATCCTTCGTCTTGATTTTCTTTGTTTCCACCCCATCTGAAAGCAACTCCAGGCTTTAACTCTAACTGAGAAAACTCGGCTTCCCACTCTTCTGCTAAAGTTCCTGCTGGTTTTCCAACTACCTGAGCTTGTACCGAAACCGATGGTGATTTGTCTCTACGCTCCAGCAAGGTTGGTCCCGAGCCATAAGAAACATCCGCAAACTGTTGTAAAGTAATGGAATGTCCTTGATTGTTGATAAATTTCAGGTTTTGAACATCTTCAATCGTATTTCGACCAATTTCGTCAAAACGAATGTTGATGTCATATTCCGTGTCGCCCGCACGGTATTTTGTATCGGTATTACCGGCAAAGGCTGTTTGCATGGTCATACCCACGGTGGCAACATTTAATCCCAAAGTGTTCATTTTGTCGCGGTCTAATTGCACGACTACTTCCGGGTTACCATCTTCTGAAGTTAATTTTACCTCACTCGAACCAGGAATATTTTCCAAAATATCAGCTGCTTTTTGTGCGTATTCCAAAGCATCTTCTTGAGACGAAGCAATTACCGTTAACATCAATGGCGCTTGCTCGGCTCCCATAATTCCAACTTGGATGGTACTTACTTTGGCATCTACCAAAAGATTTTCCATTTCGCGTTTTAGCTTGGCTGCATACACCTTGGTAGGTTCGGTTTTTCGGTACTCATCATCCATAT
>Ga0209075_1004369_pt1 | contig 11355 bp, 12 predicted proteins | sample Stecom2011_FD_187523 | JGI IMG/M metagenome (GOLD analysis project Ga0209075, IMG submission 187523) | Agricultural soil microbial communities from Utah to study Nitrogen management - Steer compost 2011 (SPAdes) (version 2) | ecosystem: Environmental > Terrestrial > Soil > Agricultural land...
CGTTTTTATCTTAGGCTTTCCTTAAAATCTTATTATCGGGTGACGCTTGAGTTTCTCTCTTAGGCTACCGCTGCGTTTTTATCTTAGGCTTTCCTTAAAATCTTATTATCGGGTGACGCTTGAGTTTCTCTCTTAGGCTACCGCTGCGTTTTTATCTTAGGCTTTCCTTAAAATCTTATTATCGGGTGACGCTTGAGTTTTTGCTCCATCAGTTTCGTATGACGCAGGGCTTGAGCTTCTATCTTATATTGGGGTTATGATTTTTTATATGAAGTGGATTGAGCACCTATCTTATCTGTACTTAAGATTTTATATGCAAAGGTATGCTTGGGCTTTAACTCCTTTTACTCCCGTTCAGTTTGATGTGTTTTGGGAGTTTGCATTTCTAATTTTATGTACGCTTCTTCTATCTAAAGCTATCGCTTAAGACTTTCTATTTTGTATAAGGAGAATGGTTAACCGTGAAACTTTTTACCCCAGCCCGAGTATATTTTGAACCCCAGGCCCTTGACTATCCCTTGGGCAAAAAGATTTACGACTATTATTCCACAAAAGAGATCCCCATAATTATTACCCCCGCACATCACCGGGTAACAGGGATCCCCGGTAAAACGCCCCAGGCCGGATACAGGGAGGCCAAAAGAACACTGGTGGTTGGGGTAAAAAAATCCCTCACCCTTGATCCCTGTCGGCCATCTGCCGATTATCAATTCGCCCTGGGCACAAGCTGTCCCGGAGGTTGTCAATACTGTTACCTGGCCTCCACCTTGGGAAAAAAACCATACATCCGGATCTATGTAAATCTCAAAGAGATCTTGGCTAGTGTGGAAAGGTATATCAAAAAAAACCTTCCGGAAATCACCACATTTGAAGCGGCCAGTACTTCCGACCCCCTGGCTGTGGAACACATCACCGGTTCCCTACGACGAACCATTGAGTTTTTTGGCCGACAAGAACACGGCCGAATGAGAGTGGTAAGCAAATTCGCGGCTGTCGATAGTCTGCTGAACACTGCTCACCAGGGCCATACCACATTTCGTTTCAGCCTAAACACAGAGTTCATTATCAAATCTTATGAAGGTAACACCGCAGATTTCCATGAAAGGCTGGTCGCCGCCGGAAAGATGGCGGCCGCCGGATATCCCATAGGATTCATTATCGCCCCTTTATTTATCTATGAGAATTGGCGACAAGACTATCGCCGTCTCTTAACGCTCTTAGCCAAAGAGTTAGGGCCGGCTGCCAAGACCGAATTAAGTTTTGAGTTAATCTCCCATCGCTTTACCGCACGGGCAAAAAAGATCATCTCAGAACGCTTTCCCCATACTAAGCTGGAAATGGAAGAATCCAAAAGAAAGTTCAAATGGGGAAAATACGGTCGGGGTAAATATATGTATCCTCCGGAAAAACTAGAAGCCTTGAAGGATTTTATGACTGAAGAAATCCGGGAAAACTTCCCCCAGGCGCAGATCCAATATTTTACTTAACCCGCCTCCAGATTACTCCATCATTCTCAATTCGACACCAGCGCCATAGTAGTGTTGTAAAATCCTCCGGTAACAGTGACCCTGTTCCGCCATGGCCTGTGCCCCCCATTGGCTAAGTCCTACCCCATGGCCGGATCCGTTTCCCGTAAAGATCAAGTACTCATCGGAAAACAAGAGTACCGGTCCTGTGACCTTTTCTCCACGGAGCCTCAAAGCGACTACGCCCTCCAGCGCTAAATACCCTTTAAGCTCTTCCTTGGTAAACAAACTCAATATAGTGGTCTTTTTCAGGGCTTTCTCCAAATCCTCTCCTTTGATCCGATAAACCTGAAAATTAGAACTTTGAAACCCGAAAACCCGCCGTATAGATTCGTTCGTAAACTGTCTTGCCTCGTGCTTATCAGCTTTCCCGCAAAAGGAGAATCCGTACAGGCTGTCGTTGGTATTAAAAAGGGGGGTCATGACCAGCTGTTTTGGGTCTTTCAGGTCGAGACCGGCCAAAAAATCGCCAACTTTAAACAGATGCGTTTCTTTCCAGGCAAACTCCTTCCCGGTCTGGTCAAAATCGATTACTCCTCTCAGATACGGAAGAGGCTCGCCGTCCCAAACTTCTTCATTGTTTCTGGTGTGGCCTCCGCTACTGCCGTGATAAACTGCGTTTATAATCTGCCCTTCCCAGAGTAAAATCTGATTTTTTGTGCGGGCAACCGCCTCTGCGAACTGGGGTTCACTGGGAAGACCGAGATATTTCTGACAATGTGGTTGGTCGCAAAAATCATAACTTTGATGTTTTCCTAAATTATGTAGAGAATAACTCCTGACCGCCACAGCCAGTGCGGCAAGGGCCTCCGTCTGCCATCCGGCATAAGCCTCCCCAGCCAGCACCCCGCAGACATAATCCTCCAACCCTATATGATTAAAAACAGAAGGCTCCCTAACTGCGTCAACGGCCTTCGTTTGGCGATCCATTATCGGCCAAAACTCCAGTTCACCCAGGTATTTTCTTCCATTTAGATCCATCCCCGCCGAACCGGAGAGTGGAGAGAAACGCACCGGATAATCAGAGATAATCTCGTCCCCTAATCCCGTTGTTAACTCCAAGCCCTTTTCATTTTGACAAATAAACCAAGTTCGTTCAGGCTCGACCCTTTCCCTCAGCAATGACCAGACCCCTAACTGATTACGGTAATAAATCCTGGTGGCGCCGGTTAATTTCAGGCGCCAAGGGCCGGAGGAAGTGAGACCCACCTTGATTAGGTGTTCCCGTTCGCTCCAGGCCAAATCCGTTCCGACTATTATGGCAAGCACAAAAAAAAGGATTATGGAAACAAAAACACAACTACCTTTTTTGACTGTCATTTTTCTTCTCCAAACAAAACTTTTATCATGTTATATAACCATTTTTAAACATAAATTCAGTTTTTCTGCACGTCTCATCTATTTCCTTTTTTTCAAAGAATATCCGAAAAAAAACCCGTCTTCCCTCAAGAAAACGGGTGTGATGATTATAGCAACCGGCTGACATTAAACAGATTGAGTTCCAATTCTCATACTGCCGACCGTGAGTTCCACTGTTTCTGTTAACAAATCGGCATAGCTGTATGAGACTCTCCGTTCCACCTGACGTTCATTGAATCGAACCACAAAAACCTTGGGATAAGTCTGTTCTAAAACACCCTGTACTTCGAAGACTTTTTTCCGACCTTTATTGGCTTTTAAATAAATCTCCTGGCCAACAAAATCATTAAGGTTCTCCCTGATTAAGTCAAGGGTGTTAGTGGCATCCTGTTTGGACAACCCTATTCACCATCCTTCTTTTAGACCCATCATTTTTAAATTATATCACAGGTTGTCCGCATAAGTCAAGGAAATATTAAATTATAGCAGAGACTTAAATTATTGTCAAGAAAAATATCAGTTCTATACATAAAAAACTAGTCAGATGTATTATGCATCAACTATAGTCAGTTTTATGTTTAGGTAGAGCACCGAATCACCAGTTCCGGAAGGAAGGCGACTTTTACTCCCTGCGACTGTTGGAGTACGCTTGGGCAGTCATTTTTGCGCTCCCGTTTACGGGCGAGATCTTCCCTACTGTTCTTTTCTTTTAGGAGCGAGATAAGGGTAGCCATGGCCCTTTCTCCCATCTCTCTTCTGGGCTGTCTGACCGTAGTCAAAGGAGGCGTTGTCAGTAAAGAAAACTCCAGATCGTCAAAGCCGATAATCGCCATGTCCTCCGGAATTCCCATTCCCATTTCCATTAAGGCCTGCATCGCACCGTAAGCCATCGAATCGTTCCCGGCAAATATCCCTGTACAACCAGGGCTCTGTGCTAAAACATCCTTGGTTGCCAAGTAGCCGTCTTCCCAAACAAAACGGCCGGTCTTAACCAATTCTTCCTCAAAAGAGATCCCCGCCTCGCGCAAGGCCTTTTTATACCCAGCCAGGCGGTCCAGGGAAACCTGATAATCAGGATTGCCTGAGAGATGGGCAATTCTTTTATGCCCCAGATCAAGCAGGTACTTAGTGGCTGTATAGGCCCCGGTCACATTATCCACCCATAAACAATTCACTCTGGGATCAGTCATTCTTCTCTCCAACAAGACAAATGGGATCTCTCTTTCCAATAAATAGTACGGAAACTTTTTATCTTTAATACTACTCCCAACAATGATTAACCCATCTACCCGTTGGGCATTAACCATTTTCTCCAATCTTTCTTTACCTTCCAGGGCTTCGTAAGTATTAGAGAAAATCAGGGTATAATTCTCCCGGTCCGCAACCAAGCTCATCCCTTTAATAATCTCCGCATAATACGGCTCTGATATATCAGCCATTAATACGCCGATGGTATTTGTTCTTCTGGTGACCAGCGCCCGCGCCATCACGTTGGGATGGTAACCCAGATCATTTGCTGCTTTTATTATGGTTTCTCTGGTTTGCGCCTTAACTCCATACTTGTTATTCAATGCCCGGGATACCACACTGGGAGAAACGCCTACCTTACGCGCGATGTCCTTGATTGTGGTCATCACTATCACCTGATTTCTATGAATTCCATTTCCTAGTTTTCGCTTTCCTCCCCTAAATTCCTGGCTGTCTAGGGGAAAACAATTGAATAAAGTTTATGATAAAATAGAAACAAAAAACAGTTGGGAAGGTCTTAACAAAATGAATATCTTCCGTATTTTAGTGGTTAGTGACTCACACGGCGATTTCTCTTCTCTCTTAAAAGTCTGGCGCAAAGAAAACCAACTTAACCCGGTTCAGCTCTTGATGCATCTGGGCGATGGCGTGCTAGACGCCCTCCGCCTGCACCGGATGACCGGGATCTCCCTAGAAGCGGTGAACGGTAATAATGACCCTAAAGGAGCATTTCCAGACGAAACCATTGTTACCATAGAAAAGGTGAGGATCTATTTGTCCCACGGAAACCAATTCGGCCTCCCTCTAAATCCCCTCTCAATTGCAAGACGCCTCCGGGGGAAAAAAATAGATCTGGCTTTATTCGGTCATACACATCAGTATATCTACGAACAAAAGAAAGGGTTAACCATAGTTAACCCCGGCGCTGCCTGCCGCTGGGAAAAAAACCCCGGATATATCATCCTAAAGATTACCGCAGGAAAATTTGAACTGACCCGAAAAGCCCTTTAAATAATCATAATCCTCCCTCCGAGATGGATTTGGCCATTTCGTCTACTGCTTTTTCTAAAATCTCCGGCAACCCCGTAATCCCAACCTTCATAAAGCCCTGTATAATTAATGAAGTTGCCTCCTCCTCAGACAAACCCCTGGCCATCACATACTCAACCGCTTCCCTACTAATCGGACCCACAGCCGCCTCATGTGTTAAGTCGGCGCGCGGCGCTGCACTCACCTCTAGTTCAGGGATGGCTTGCATCCGCGCGTGCTCGGAAATTAACATCCCCTTACACTCTAAACGGGCTTGAGCGGAGTTGCTCCTGGCTAATAGTTTTCCCCTCATCAAAACCTGAGAATTATCTCCAGCGGCCGCCCTGCTCACCGCTTCACCTCTGGTGTTTTCACCAATCAACTCAATTACCGACCCTAAGTCCAAAACCGAATCACCCCGGCCATGAATAATACTGTTAAACCTAGCCCTGGCTCCCTTACCCTGGAGAATAGCTCGGGGATTGGTTTGAATCGACTTTACCGGCTTCAGCAGTATGTAATTACTGACAAAGGAGGCGTTTTCCTCCAGCAACGCGCCGGTGCGGGGACGAACGTAGAAATTTTCCGCCCAATTATGAACCATGGTAAAGGTTAAATCCGCCCCTTTTTTCAGATAAAACTCAGACACTCCCAAATGCATACCGTTTTCAATCCGAGGCACAGTGGTACAACCGGTAATTACCTGTGCGGAGGATCCCTCCTCGGCAATGATGATATTATGTACTCTCTGACTGCCTTCGTTTTCCGACATGAGAAGACAGGTTTGAATCGGTAACTCCACCTTTGCTCCGGGCAGAATCCGGATAAAATAGCCACCTTTCTGGTGCAACTCAGTATAGGCGGTGAATTTGTCGGTATCAACCGCTACGGTCTTCCACCAATAGTCCCACAACCACTCATATTGCTCCAAAGCACGCTCAATGCTTAAAACTTCAACCTGTCCATTGTACAAAGCAGCGACTTTTTCGTAAAGCACCTCGTCATTCTCTTGAAAAAAAGAGGCGGAGCGTGCTTTCTCCTCCGGATCAAATCCGGACAAAAGAGCGACTTCCCGTAATTGAGGGGAAAGATCAGTCATCCCGCTCTCTGTCGGCCCCTCTTTAATATAAATAGACGGATCAAAATCCTCTCCATAAACACTAGGCTTTTCTCTGGCCTGTAAAGCAGCCTGTCTTAAATTATCCCGTCTGGTTTCTATCTCCGCTTGCATTCTGCGCATGCTAAACACCCCTCAAATCCATGCTTGCTGATTTCTTCAAAAAGGTCCCTAGGGTTACCCTCGCAGACCAATTTCCCATTGATCAAGACATATCCCTGATCAGCATTTAAATAATTAAGAATATGACCGGTATGGGTAATAATTAACCCCGAATGTTCCCTGTTTTTAATTTTTTCCGGTTTGAGCAGTTTCTTTAAGGCCTGACCCACCACGGCGATATTCACTAAATCCACACCGGACTCGGGTTCATCCACTAGCAATAATTGTGGTCTTTGAATCATCAACTGAAATAACTCCGCGCGTTTCGATTCTCCACCGGAAAACCGGTCATTCAAACCCCGATCCAGCAAATACTCACAATTCAATTCCGCGGCCACAGGCTGCCACTGGTGCTTGAATCTCTCCGCCAAGACCCCGGCCAAACCCTTCAAAGTCACTTCCGGAAGAGCGGGAGAGCTCTGCATGGCGATACCCATACCCAAACGAGCCCGTTCATCAACGGAGAGTTTAGTAACGTCCCGCCCCTTAAAGAAGATCTTACCCGATACGACCCTCAACCCACCTAGTCCCATAATCGCCCGGAGTAAAGTACTTTTCCCCGAACCGTTCGGCCCCATTAAAATATGGGTCTCCCCTGGGGGAATCTCTAAGGAGACCCGGTCCAAAATAAGTTCTCCCTGAGCCTTAACTGACAGCTTTTCCAGAGTTAATATGATCATCACCAACCCTTATCCATGATAATTATTGTTTAGCATCCCTATGTATTGTAGCGGTTGTAGACCACTGCCTTCATCAAGATTATAATCCACTCTCTTTAGATTAATCAATCCACTCCTATTTAGTCTAGATATTTCCCTTTCATGCTCAGTTTTCCTTTGACCTAAACTAAAAATGAGGACAACTTTATATTACAAATCTATTAAATTTATCGAGATAGTGTGATTTAGTGAAAGTGACGAATCAATACACTATAAAACCTCCAGTGATGGATCGGGTTTATTGCAAAACAGGGATGTATGAGATAAAATAAGATAAAATTTATTACTAGGTCTAAAGCTAGGGTAAGGCTAGGGTTTTGTTTAGGCAACAGGTGTTAGGACTGTTCTCTTTGCAAACGACATTTTTTCAATTAATCTCTATGACGAAAAGACCCACTAGGAGGGAAGACCTTTGAAAAAAAAGACATTACTATTACAAATCACCCTTTACTTAGCGTTTTTCTTGACTTTTCTCCCAGGCTCTGATCTCCTCTCGGCCGGAGTTCATGTGGACATCATGGCCCTGCAAGGCCCGACCGGATTAACATTGGTAAAGATGATCAAAGACCGGCCTGAGCTGGGAGAAAACGTTACTACCGACTATGCCTTAATCAAAAGTCCCGACCAAATTGTCGCCAAACTCGTTACGGAGGAAGCGGAGATTGCCGCTTTACCAACTAATTTGGCGGCGGTCATCTATAACAAAGGCATCAATATTCGTCTCTTAGCCATCACCAACTGGGGGGTAAATTACGTCGTCGGTCGAGATGATTCTATCCAATCCTGGGCCGATTTAAAAGGAAAAACAGTAGCAATCGCCCCCAAGGGGGCTACCCCTGATCTGCTTTTTCGGTTCCTGACGGAGACAAACGGGCTCAATGCTGTCCAAGACCTGGATTTACGATACTTTCCCTCCCCGGTGGAACTGGCCCACTTGGTAATCGCGGGCCAGACCGACCTGGCAATTTTGCCTGAACCCTGGGCAACCCACGTCACGATGCAAGACCCCTCTGCCAAAATCCTTCTTGATTTTCAGCTGGAATGGAAAGACAGGCAAAATCGAGATAGATCCTACCCCCAAAGCTGCCTGGTGGTGAACGGAGAATTTGCCGGAAAACATCCGGAAATTCTCGCGGCATTTTTTAAAGAAGCCGCTGCCTCCGGGGCATGGGTAAACCAATATCCGAAATTCGCCGCCCTCCTCGGAGAAGAATACCTCTCTATTCCGGCCCAAGCCGGAGAGTTGGCGATCCCCCGTTGTAATCTGAATTTTATCAAAGCCACAGAGGTAAGGAAGGAAATCGATTACTTCTTCCAGGTCCTGTACAGGTTTAATCCAAACTCAATAGGAGAGAGCATCCCTGATGAAAAATTCTACCAATAAACCGAAGACCAAGTTCTTGATCACCCTCGGATCTTGCTTTTTCATCTATTTATGCTGGAAATTAGCTGCCCTCCGGGTGGGTAAGGAGATTATCCTCCCCCATCCGGAGACCGCCGGCCAAACATTACTCCTGATTTTAGGAACCAAGGAATTCTGGTTACACTTTGGCTCCACCCTGACCAGGGGATTAATGGGTTTTTTTCTATCTTACGCAGTGGGTTTGGTTTTTGGCCTATGCTCCGGTTTAGACCCGATCTTTCACGCGTTCTTCCGTCCGGTGCTGGTGACCGTGAGGAGCACACCCTCTATGTCCCTGATCTTATTGGCATTAATCTGGTTTAGATCAAACGCCGTTACGGTCTTCGTCACTTTTTTAGTGGTTTTTCCGATTGTCGCCCAAAACATCACAGATGGAATTCTACAGATTGATCCGACCCTGACTGAGATGGCCCACATCTATCGCGTTCGACCCAAACGCCAGCTCAAAAGCTTATACTTACCCGCGATCATTCCCTATCTGGCCGCTGCCGCTACCGCCGGCCTCGGTCTTACCTGGAAAGTAATGGTCGCCGCCGAGGTTTTGGCCGCCCCCCGTTGGGGAATAGGCGCTAAAATGGACAATGCCCGTATTTTTTTAAATACTGCGGAAGTCTTCGCCTGGACAACCGTTATTATATTGTTAGGTCTATTTTTTGACCGGGTCTTGGCTTACCTGATTCAAAAAAAAATACTCCATTGGCAATAATAAGATAATGGAGAGAGGATAAGAAATGCAAAAAAAAACACCCGCAGGCGCCATCACATTAGAAAAGATTATTAAGAACTACGGAACCCTGGAAGTACTCTCCGGAATTTCCATGACCATCAAGCCTCAACACATAATCGTAATTTTGGGACCCTCGGCCTGTGGGAAAACCACTCTTCTCTCGATCTTGGCCGGCCTGATCCAGCCCGATTCCGGAACTGTCGCCGGAATTCCAGAAACCGGAGTAAGCTTCTTATTTCAAGAACCTCGCCTCTTGGACTGGCTGACAGTCACCGAAAACCTTTTGTTCATATTACAAGATAAATTACCTTTGGAAACCCTTGAACAGACAATCGAAAACCATTTAAAAAGCATGGACCTTTTTGCCTACCGGAATTATTACCCCCGGAGACTCAGTGGCGGCCAGCGCCAACGCGTAGCTCTCGCCCGGGCTCTAATCTATCCATCACCTGTCCTTTTAATGGACGAGCCCTTTAAATCATTGGATCTTGGCCTCAAGTTCGAATTAATGCAGGAGTTTTTGCGTCTCTGGTCAGAGCATCCCCGGACCGTAATCTGTGTAACCCATGACATAAAAGAGGCCCTCAGCATCGCGGACGAGATCTACATCTTCTCGAACAAACCCACGGTCGTCAAAGGGCGCTATAGACTAACGCAGCCCAGAGAGAGCAGAAACTATTACGATCTTGATCTACTAAAAATGGAACAGAATTTGATTAATCAATTACTCAATACTTAAGCTTAATACTTAAATATTAAGTAATTGTCAAATAATTGTTTGCCTTGGCAACTCTAATAACTCCGTCTCGGTCCTCTTCGTCTGGCGACACGTAGCTTATTTGCACGTAACTTCTTGGCCTGCTTGCGTTTTTCCCACTCTTCCTCTTCTTCCCAGTCAATCTCCTGCTCGTGGAGGATTTCTTCGCCTCCCTTAAGCACCACAATGGTCTCCCCCGGGTTTACTCTCGTATAAGGGGAACCGTCCTCACCCCGAAACACTGATTCAATTCTCTTCTGGGCAAAATCCGATTCCTCCAGCCACCGCCGGACAAAAGACTTAATCACCGGAAAAACCTCACTGTGTTTTCCCTGCCCATGGACGATCCTAACAACCTTTTCTCCAAAACGATCAGCGTTTTCCAGCCTTTCCTCTAGTTTCTCCTTGGCCTGATCAAGAGTCAGTCCGTGTAAATCCATGGTTACCATGTTATTTTTACTCCTCTAAAACGTTATGTTTTTTATCCGTAGATCCTCTGGACAAAAAAATTTTATCACATTCAATTCGAAAAAAAAAGATACCCCGTAGCGCCTTTCTTAACCGGAGTATCCATTGACTCGAACTTACTTTAGTGCTGTGATTTCCTTTAAATCCGGACCCGCTCTGAGGTTTAACTACAGTTTAAGTACAAAAGCTTTCTAGGTCTGTAGGGCATCTAAATCTTTAGTAGCGATTATATCCACTCCTGTTCCGAGGATATTCTCGATAATCACCTCTCCGGCGGTCACCGGCGCTTCTACCTCAACTCCGCGTAAACACCGCACACACTCTTTGACTAAGGATTTGGGGATGGGTTTTGCTGTTCTTACCGACAGTAACGAATACATGGCATTTTTTATGGTAACCGTCGTGGTCATGATCCTGGTTGGATGCAGGCACTCTGTTTTCGCATATTCCAGGCCTTTACCGCAGGTATTCCCAGAAATATTTACCACTTTTCCCTCTTCAACCGCTACCGTTAGCCGGCATCCCAAAGGACAATTGATACAGATTATTTCTTTATCCATCATTCTTTCCACCCTCTTCTCCAAGACAGACAGTGAGGTTATACACAACCCCATCCGTTCGTGCACCGCTTTTTTCCAACTTACCGATGGCCGCTGATAATTCCGTCGCTTTAACCTTGATCTCCTGCATTTCACCGGGTGCCATAATCAACCTCTTTGCCCGCTTCAACAGCTTATTGGTATGCCCCATACCCAAGTTCACCACTAAGGTTTGCCCCTTCAAGATCTCTTTTACCCGAAAGTACAAGGTAAACTCAGGC
>Ga0209075_1004370_pt1 | contig 11354 bp, 10 predicted proteins | sample Stecom2011_FD_187523 | JGI IMG/M metagenome (GOLD analysis project Ga0209075, IMG submission 187523) | Agricultural soil microbial communities from Utah to study Nitrogen management - Steer compost 2011 (SPAdes) (version 2) | ecosystem: Environmental > Terrestrial > Soil > Agricultural land...
AGCCAAAGTGCAAGTTTGTTTTTAAATCAAACTTGCACAACAGGCTTTGAAGTATTGCATATTTTAGTCCGAAAGTTTATGAAATAAATCAAGATTTCAAATAGCGTTTGTTAATCAAAAGATGTGAAGTAGGTTGCCATTTATTGAGAAGTTTATAAGAAAAACATTTTCTTCACTTATCATTCTAATAATCAACGATATGAATCTAAGAGAAGAATCGAACTCAGGTTTCAAATATTAAACTCCGAGGAGTTGATGGTGAATATATCTTTCAGGCTTTATTTCTATTCCGAATGATTTTCAAAATAATTCATAATAAATTGGCATCTATTGTTATGTTATTTTTTGAGTAGGTGTTATTTATAATAGACTAAAAATCAATAGGAATTTTTCATTTCTACCGATGATAATTTGACTTTCATCAAAGTTAATGAAGTTTTTTTTAAAAAAGATTCTCATATCATATATTGTCTATTTTGAGAACGGATCCATTTTGGACTCCTGTCTTTTTTAAATTGGAAACGCAGGACTAAAGTAACTTTTAGCAGAAATGATTTATGCAGAGATAAAAAAATAATCAGTATTTCATTATGAAATGTGGTTGTTTTTGTGTTATTTCGTTTTCAAGATGAAAAAAGAACACAGGATTGAAATAATACGTTACGAAAAAACGTTTAAACAGGTATGGGATGACTTTGTGGACGAGGCAAAAAATGCTACTTTCTTGTTTCGACGGAATTTTATGGAATACCATCACGATCGGTTTGAAGATCATTCGTTGATGCTCTGGGTTGATGGTGTATTGACTGCATTGGTTCCTGCATGTAAAGTTGAAACTCAGTTGATAAGTCATAAAGGATTGACTTACGGAGGTTTGTTGGTTAAGTTTCAATGTAAATTCGATTTGTTTCAAAAGCTTTTTATAGAGCTGTTACGTTATTTAAAAACAGCAGGCTTTACACATTTGGAAATAAGATCGTTGCCAAGCATTTTAGGATTTGCGTCCAATGATGAATTGGCGTATTTATGTAGCCATTTCAAAGGAACCTGTGTGCAAAATATGAGTTCTATTATTTATTTAAAAAAAGAAAATACAATTTCAAAATCGATTTATAGAAATGCAAAAAAAGCTCAAAAAAACGGGGTAATTGTCACTGAATCGGATGATTTTTCAACTTTTTGGAATGAATTATTGGTGCCGAGATTGGCAGACCGATATGCCAAAAGCCCGGTTCATAGTTTGGAGGAAATTCAATATTTGAGATCTCAATTTCCAGATGAAATTGTTTTAAAAGCAGCTTTTTACCAAGGAAAAATGATTGCTGGAACCGTATTATTTCTCTCCAAAAATTTTGTGAAATCACAGTATATTGGAAGTCATTCGGTTTACAATAAGCTAGGAGGCATCGATTTACTGCATTTGGAAGTGTTGGGTGGATTGCCTCAAGATTATTTTGATTTTGGCTCTTCTATTGAACCTGAAACAGGAGAGGTCAACAAAGGGTTGTTGGCGTGGAAAGAACAATATGGAGCACGTACTTTGACGATGCCTACGTTTTTGTTTAACATTTCTTAAAGGTTTTCTAAATTTGGAAAAAATGATTCCTTATCTTGACTTAAAAAAAGCGAATGAGCCGTATCAGCAGGCTTTTTTAGATAAAACACGATCGGTCTTAGAAAAAGGTCGGTTTGTACTTGGCGATGAAATGCTACAGTTTGAACAAGAGTTTGCTCAATATTGTAAGGTGTCTCATGCAGTGGGGGTTGCCAATGGTTTGGATGCGCTGACATTGATTTTTAGAGGATATATTGAACTGGGGGTTTTAAAGCCGATGGACGAAATTATTGTTCCAGCAAATACATATATTGCTAGTATATTAGCAATTATCAATGCTGGATTAAAACCTAAATTGGTCGATACCAATTTGTTAAATTATAATTTGACCTTAGAAGTACTTCAAAGTCAGTTGAGCCAACAAACAAAAGGAATTTTGATGGTGCATTTATACGGACAGGTCACGGACGCTTTGGCTATTAAAACTTTTTGTAAAGATTTTGGTTTGCTATTGATTGAAGATGCAGCGCAAGCTCACGGTGCAAAAATAGATGGAATGATGGCAGGTGGAATCGGTGATGCAGCTGGTTTTAGTTTTTATCCAGGAAAAAATTTAGGTTGCTTAGGTGATGGTGGTGCGGTGACGACAGATGATGCACAACTTGCAAATTGCATTCGAAGTCTGAGAAATTATGGATCTGAATTGAAATACCAAAACATTTATAAAGGCATTAATTCTCGCTTAGATGAATTGCAAGCCGCTTTCCTGAGGATTAAGTTAAAAGATTTGGATTTTGACAATGACCGCAGAAGAGGAATCGCAAAAAAATACATCGAAAACATTCAAAATCCATTGGTGGTTTTACCTTATGTAACCGATTTCAATGCCCATGTTTTTCATGTTTTTGCAGTAAGAATCGAAAACCGCTCTAAATTTCAAGAATATTTATTGGATCAAGGCATACAAACATTGATTCATTATCCCATCCCACCACATAAACAGGAAGCGATGAAAGAGTTCGAAAATATGTCGTTCCCGATTTGTGAATTGATACACGAACAAATAGTAAGTATTCCTATTTATCCTTCGTTGCGAATGGATGAACAAGAACTTATAGTGAGTAAAATAAATAAGTTTTAATGGATTTATACATCAAATCATTTAATAGAGCTTATTTGTTGCACCGAACACTGGAAAGTATTCGTCAAAACTTAATTGGATTTGACGGCCGGATTATATTGTTGGATGACGGTACGCCAGAACTACTTTTAACAGAGCTTTTAAAGACGTATCCCAATATTGAAATCAGAAAATCCCCCGATTATTTAGAAAAATCTCAAGCAATTTTAAGTAATACTACACCAAAAAATGTTATTCCAACTGTTTTTTGGAAAGAAGAAGTAATGAAAGGAACGGATTGTTTTATACTTTTAGAAGACGATACTTGGTTTAGTGAGCCTGTTGATTTTCAAACCTTGAGAGAGGAAGTAAAGCACATGAAAATGGACATGGTTAAATTTATGTGGCTGGGCAATAAAAAGTTGATTTCTAAAAATCAAACAACCACAGCTAAATATGTTAGTCAGGTCGTACCAGAGCTTTGGACAAGAAACAGTGTTTTATTCGATTCCATTTTCAAAACAAATCGTTTCAAAGGAAAATTACTTTTTAAATTGTTTTATAATTTTGAAGAAGAACTTTTTAAATATTATCAATTGTACATCGTCGCAGGAGGTGTTTTTTCTAAAAGATATTATCAAACTTGCTGGGAAAATAGTTTTGATAAAGTAGATGAATTACAACAAATTAGTCAACTTTTGAAAAGCAAAGAAGTGTATAATGTTGGAAATACCGTACAAGAGGTGTTAAAAACAACCATAAAAACAACCTCGTCTCTGATGGCAAAAGAACATCTAGGTTCAACAGTTGCGGTTCATAAAATAAATCAAATTTTAAATAAAGCTTGGTTGGAAGGAAATCGTTATCCAATAAATGATTTTAAAAATGACTTGCCAACTACATGGATTGAAAAACAACTTGAAAATCATTCAGAAGGAGGGAAGTCTATGATTGATGAATGGCGAAATTGGTACAAAGATTTTGAAACGTCTTATCAAAAAATAGGGTGTAATTTTTAATGAAAAAAACACATTACAAATCATTGTTTAAAGCGACGAGCCTGTTTGGACTCGTCGAAATTATCCGTATGGCTTTAAAAGTGATAACCAATATGGGAGCTAGTTATTTTTTGGGTTCAAATGGTTTTGGATTAGTAGGACTAATTGAAAATACTACGCAATTAATTACTTCTTTTACTAATTTTGGTATAAACTTCACAGGAGTACGTGAAATAGCAGCAATAAAAGACAGAAAAAGCCTGGAATTTCATAAAGCTATCAAAATCATTAATCTTTTTTGTCTTATAACAGGTTGTTTGGCAGGGGGACTTTCCATTATAGCAGCTTCTTATCTTAGCTTTTTAACTTTTGAATCACACGATTATTATTTATGGTTTGTTGTTTTGTCAGCTTATTTTGTTTTTACAAGTGCAGCTCAAAGCAAAATTATATTTTTAGAAGGTATCCAAAATTTATCAAAACTGATACGCATCAATATTCTAATCAATATTTCAAATACTGTAGTAATCCTTAGTACTTATTATTATTTTGGAGTGAATGGAATTATTGTAGCGATGGTTTTAAACTCATTGATAAGCTTTTTTCTTTATTCCAGATTAAGTAACATTCCAAAAAGTAATGTTTCTATATCTTCATTAGAACTTCGAAAATCCTTAAAAAAACTGGCAAAGTCCGGTGGAATACTTTCTGTAAATTTATTTATAGGTTTCTTTTGTTTTTATTTGATAAGATTGTATTTCAAAGGTGTAGATACAATTTATTTAAGCTATCATCACGCGGGTACTATTGTTTTAGTTTCTTATCTGGGAATGATTTTTATTGCGACGGGTAAATTTTTCTTTCCAAGATTAACCCGCATTATAGAAGAAAAGGACGATTACAACTTGTTAATCAACCATCAGCTAGAAATTTGTTTATTACTTATTCTTCCTGCTGTATTAATTGTATATTCTTTTGGAGAGTTTTTAGTTACCGTATTATTTTCGTCAGAAGAATTTAAACCAGTCTATCAAATACTGATTTATGGATTGGCAGCTAATGTCTTTAAAGGTTTTAATCATTCCACAGGCTATCTGTTCTTATCAAATAAAAATTACAAGCAATATTTTTTGATTAATGCATTTAGCGATATCGCAAATATTTTCTTGACAATCTTCTTGTTTCAAAAAATGGGACTTTATGGTATTGGTTTGGCGCTATTACTGAATTACCTGCTTTGTGCTGTTTATACCTATATCTATATAAAAAACAATTATTTGTTCAGATTAAATTCGAATAATAGCAACCTTATTTTCATTTCTTTAGGAATCTTGACTTTAATTATTAGTGCACATTTTTATTTAAATGATAAATACTTTTCTTTTGTTTCGGTTTTGCTCACATTAATTTCGTTATTTTATAGTGGTTACAAATTAGACGAATATATATTGAATCAAAAAGTCTATAAGGCGGTAAAATCGTTTTTAAAGTTTGATTAAAAAAAACAATTAGAAGTTTTTTATGAGTAAGTTAATGTTGATATTGAACAAAATAGCAAATAAATTTAATTGGTATTCTAGCATCAATTGGATCAAAACTTTGTATTTTAACTTAAGTCTGTTTCCGTTCAAAGATGCTTTTCAATTGCCTGTAATAATATTTGGGCCTTGTAAACTTTCTAGTTTGAAAGGAAATTTTAAATTTAATGTTCCGATTGAAACAGGAATCATTACTTTTGGACATCCCTTTGAAATTTTTAAAAAGCCAGCATTCGGTAGTGAAATCATCTTTGATGGTACATGGACAGTCAACGGAACTATTTGTTTTGGATTGGATACGAAACTGTACATTGAAAAAAATGCTAATTTTGAAAATGGAGCTTGGTGCACGGTTTCTACAATGACCAAAATTTACTGCACTAAAATGATTTCGTTTGGAGATTTTGTTCAAATTGGTGACGAATGTATGATCTTGGATACCAATTTTCATGATTTGTATGATGTTGAAAAAGAGATGACTATTCCAAAAAGTGGTGCGATTTATTTAGGATCCTATCTTTATATCGGTTTACGAACTACCATAAAATCAGGAACTGTTTTACAAAATAATGCGATGGTGGCCTCCAATTCTCTGTGCAATAAAGATTATACTTCTTTTGGTAGTAACATTTTAATCGGTGGGATTCCAGCTAAATTCATAAAAAGCGGAATTTCAAGAGATTGGGATTCAGAAAAACAACAATTAAAAAACTATTTAAAGATTAAATTATAATGAAAAGCAAATTGCTACCTTTACCAAAAATAGAAGACCCACGGGGCAATTTATCTGTTATTGAAGGTGTTACAATTCCCTTTAAAATCCAAAGGGTTTATTATCTATATGATGTACCAAGTGGTGCCGAAAGGGGAGGGCACGCTCATAAAAAACAAGAGGAGTTTATTGTGGCTCTGGCAGGAAGTTTTGAGGTGGTTTTAAATAACGGAAGTAATGAAAAGATTTACCGTTTGTTTAAACCCAACGAAGGATTATACGTTCCGACTAATACTTGGAGAGAACTGAGAAATTTTTCAGCTGGCGCTGTCTGTTTAGTGGTCTCTTCGGATGAGTTTGACGAAGAAGATTACATCAGAGATTACGATGCTTTTTTGAATTATTTAAATAAAATATAATACCTGCATAGCAATTCCAACCAAGTAAACTTAATCAAATCCAACCACAGACGGTTTGTAAAGGACTGATCCATACTATAATGTATTCGTTTAAGCAATGCTCGATGTTCTTGTACATGCTTGTTTCGTTTCAAAGAATCTTTGTAAATCTGACGAAGCGAATGATTTATTTTTTTTGAAAACGTATTGTTTTTATGAAATTGATTGCCCAAAGAATCCTTTATAAAACGTTTTTCAACAACAAAATCGTCTAGAAATTGGATTTCGTAATTTAAAGAAAGTCGAAGCCAAAAGTCCAAATCTTCAAAAAAAAGATCCTCGTCATAGCGGTTGAGCAATTCAAAATGTTTGCGGGTAAACATAGATGAAACCGAACACATGGTCAATCCACCTTCTAATAATTTCTTGTAATTTACCTCAAATAAACTCTTGTCAATTACTTTGTTTACTTGATTGACTTCAAAAAATGGTGCTGTTCGTTGACCGTTTTTATCAATGTGGTAAGCATTTCCAAAAATTAAGCCAACATGTTCAGACTGTTCCAAGAAGAAAGCGACTTGTTTCGCAATGCCATCTTCCAAAAGCACATCATCAGCAGATAAATCGATGAGAAAACGACCTTTTGTATATTCAAAACCAATATTAAAAGCTTTGGTTATGCTTAAAGTTTCTGGAAAATGCAACAAATGAATCTCTGGATGTTGTTGACAAATTTTTTGAATAACAGAAAAAGAATTGTCAGTACTTCCATTGTCAATTACAATTAATTCTATATTTTTATAAGTTTGTTTCAATACAGAATTCACGGCTTTTTCAACAAAGCGTTCGTGGTTAAAACAAATACAAATTACAGATACAAGTGGCAACATTAAGTAAAGTTTAAGCAAATATAAAAAGAAGAATCTCATTTGAACCAAAATAAAATTTTAATTCTCGTAACCGATTTAGAAATGGGCGGCATACAAAACTATGCTAGAGCGCAAGCAAAATTGTTATCTCAAATGCAATTCGATGTTTATACGATAGTTATCAATAAAACTCAAGATGAAGAATCGGAACATCTGATAGGTTTAAATCATTTGAAATCTTATCAAAAACCACTGTATATCAAAAAGTTTATCCAAAAAAATAAGATTCAGCTCCTTTTAGACCATCGAACCAAATCTAATTTTGTAAAAGGTAAAATTTATGATTTTTTACTCAGAAGTATTCCGAAAATTCAGTTCATTCATTCGGCAAATTTGAAGCTCTATTTTTATTCTTCGCGCTTGTTGAATCAATTGCTGTATCAAAACACAACTTCATTTATTACGGTCTCAAAGCATATTCAACACCTGGTTCAAAAACAAACAAACAAATCAGTTGAAGTTGTTTATCATTTCTTTGATCAAAAAAGAGCGGAAGCTGTAGGTGCTAAAAATAGAAATTATTTGTTGTTTATTGGACGTTTTGATGACGAGGTGAAAGATTTACATTTTCTACTCAAAAGCTATCTTGCCTCGGACTTGCATAAAAAGGACATCAAGTTTTTGTTTGTAGGTGACGGCAAAGACAAGTCTTTAATCACTCATTTTGCAAAAGAACATCAATTAGTAGATTTTATAAAAATTTACCCAATAGAAAAGACTCCCGATTCGTATTATCAACATGCAAAAGCGGTGGTTTTAGCGAGTCATTTCGAAGGTTTTCCTTTGGTTTTGTTAGAAGCAGTTTTTCACAATACACCAGTGGTAACCACTGCTTTCAATCCTTCTGTTCATGAGATTGTTCTGACTGAAATGAACGGATTGATTGTAGATAAAAAGATCGATACATTTGCCATGGCATTAAGGAAAATAGAAGAGGATACTGATTTTTATGCTCATTTGTTGCAACATACACAAGCGCCTATGTCGGATTTATTTACAAAAAGTCACGCGATTAATAATTGGTCTAAACTGCTTAAAAATTACTTAAGAACCTGAGTTCGATTTTTCTCTTGGATATTTATTGAAATAGGATTCTCAATTTTATAATCGAACTCAGGTTTGAAAATAAATTCACTTGAAAACGGCACGTCTTAAACGCAACCGAATTAGTATGTTTTGAATCTTCAATAATATAAAAATTAAAAACCTTGGACAAAAAAGCAAGAACTGTTTACGGAGCGGTAGGTTCGAAATATGAAGATCCTTTCTTAGTTTTAGATAATTTTTCCTATCGCCATTTAGTTTGCAATGCATGGCAATGGCGTAACGGTTCAAATCTAAATATTTTTTTAAATTTGGATGACTCATTTCAATCGTCTGAAACTTCTCGAAATGAAGACGATCTCTTAAATGATCTGTCTTTTTTGACAAACTGTTTTCGTCGTGTTTATAAATAGCCAAGCAACGATGTGTAAAAACAATGGGAAACTCGAGACCAATACGAATCCAAAGGTCTGTGTCTTGCGAGATCTTAATAGTAGTATCAAAAGTGCCTACTTGTTTAAAAACATTTTTTTTAATAACCAAACAAGAAGTCCAAAGCACACATTCTTTCTTACTGGCTTCAAAAAAATCAACAACCACATCTTGTTTACTGGAATCTATAGAATACTTAGATAGAAAAGTTCCCCACTTGGTCTCTACTTCAAAAGCTGCAGAAAAAACGGAATGTTGTGGGTGTTTTTCAAGAAGCTCATAAAAGGTTTCTAAATAATGAGGATACCAAAAATCATCTGCATCCAAAAAGGTGATATGCGGCGTTGTAGCAAGCGCAATCCCTCTATTTCGAGCGACAGAAACACCCTGGTTTTCTTGATGAACGAGGTGTATTCTTGGATCTTTGATTTTTTCTACCATGGCCACACTTTGATCTGTGGATCCGTCATTAATCACAATGACTTCAAAATCAGAAAACGACTGATTCAAGACACTTTTGAGGGTGTTTTCAATGTACTTTTCCTTGTTATATAATGGTATGATGATGCTGAAATAGGGCATTTATGTCTTATCTTTGCTTTTGTGAATTCAAAGATACTACATATTGTAAGTTTTGATAACCCTTATCCACCAAATTACGGTGGTCGCATCGATGTTTTTTATAAAATTAAGGCGTTGAAGGCATTGGGTTGTCGAATTACCTTACATTGTTTCTTGAAAAAAGGTGAAATTTTACATGATGAATTGTTGAAACATGTCGAAATGGTACATACTTATCCTTTTCAACATCGTTGGTATCATTTTTTTTCCTTAAAACCTTATTCGGTGCTTTGTAGAAAAAACAATTTATTACTCAAAAGACTTAAGACCGGTAATGAAACAGTACTATTTGAAGGACTAAAATCCAGTTATGGTTTTGAATCCTTGAGAACTCTTTGTTTTTTGAGACTTCACAACAAAGAGGATGATTATTATTATGGACTTTTTAAAAGTGAGCCCCATTTTTTAAAAAAACTCATCAACTGGACCGAAGCTTTAAAATATAAAGTATATCAAAGGAAAATAAGTCGCTTTGATGCTGTTTTTGCACTTTCAAAAACAGAAACAAAATGGGTAGCTGCTTATAATAAAAAAGAGATTTACCTCCCGGTTTTTCATGGAAATGAAAAGGTGGAAATTCCTTTGTCAAAAGGGAAATATGTGATGTATCACGGTGATTTGACTTCACCTGATAATTTTAAAACAGCACTTTTTTTGATCGAAGTTTTTAATGAACTACCTGATTATCCGTTATTGATCGCAGGGAATTTGACAGAAGCCGATTTTAAAAGTAAAATCAAACCGCAAAAAGCTCAAGTTAAATATCATCAAATTCAATCATTCAACGATTTAAAATCCTTGTTGCAAAAAGCTCAGATACATATTTCTTGGTCTTTCCAACAATCCGGAACCAAATTGAAAGCTTTAAATGCCTTGATGAACAGTAAGTTCAATATCATTAATCCCAATGTGATTGATGACGAACAACTACACCGTATTTGTATGGTTTGTCATTCAAAAGAGGAGTTGAAAGAGGCCGTTATAAATTTATATACGCAGAAATTTACTATTGAAAACCTTCAAGAACGAATCAAAATCATGCAAATACGCTATTCCGACGAAAGAAATGCGCGTTTGCTTATGGAAACATTGGCGAATTAGGTTGCTTTTATGCGCCTCACAATACTTCTATTGGTTATTTCAAATTCTTTGACAAATCAAAGAGTTTTCTTTTTTGAATGCGTGTTGTTTTTTGCAAAAGCTATTCCAATGATTTCATACTCTTTCTACCGCTTGTATTCAACATGGAAAGACAACCAACAAAAGCACTAAAGAAGAACTAACCTCAACTGCTTCAATTGTTAAACTGCAAAGTATTTTTTGTTAATTAAAATATAATAATTATGTTTGAAGTTAATCTTTTTAATTACAGATGATTATGACAAAAAAAGCTTTAGCTCTTATGAGTTTCCTTGCACTGCCAGAAACTCTGTCTCTTGAATAAGATTGTATCTTCCGTAATCAAATATATTTGACCATAAAGCAGCTGGTTCTGCATTGCGAAAAAGAGTATAAAGGTACTTATTGATTAACGGTCCTAGTACATCAAATATATCTCCGGTAGTTATTTCAAATTTAATATTAGGTTTATCTCTAAATGAATCAGCTGTTCCTTCTTTCCTCGCTGTACCGAAATTACTATCGGTATAAAGACCAACAATATTTCTCGTTTCTATATCATACCCAAAACTTTTAAAATTAAAGTTTCGCTGAAACATGGGAGGAATTTCAGAAAGCGGTAAGTCTTTAAAATAATCTACATCATTTCCATTTGCATCTACAGTTATGTGCTTATCACTGTTATTATTGCAGGTAAGCTTAATCCGAGCATTATATTTTTTGATCTTAATCTTATTGCCATCTTTCCCTTCTGGTACATCTACGGGATAAAGACCATCTAAACCAAAATTTATGTAATTGTTTAAATTACTTTTTGAACTAAAAATTTCTATTTGCGGAAATATTTTACTTGCATCAATTACACCTGTAGGTTCAAAGTCATTAAAA
>Ga0209075_1004371_pt1 | contig 11350 bp, 10 predicted proteins | sample Stecom2011_FD_187523 | JGI IMG/M metagenome (GOLD analysis project Ga0209075, IMG submission 187523) | Agricultural soil microbial communities from Utah to study Nitrogen management - Steer compost 2011 (SPAdes) (version 2) | ecosystem: Environmental > Terrestrial > Soil > Agricultural land...
GTGATCGAGGCCGGTCTTCGATGCATTCAGGGCAAGGCGGTGGTGAACTCCATCAGCCTCAAGGAAGGCGAGGAAGAGTTCATCAAGCGGGCAAAAGACTGCATGCGCTACGGTGCGGCCGTTGTGGTCATGGCCTTTGACGAAGACGGCCAGGCCGACACCTTCGAGCGTAAAACCGAGATCTGCAAACGCTCTTACGACGTGCTGACCAGTATCGGCTTTAACCCGGCCGACATTATTTTTGATCCGAACATCTTCGCCATCGCCACCGGCATCGAAGAGCACAACAACTATGCGGTGGACTTCATCAATGCCACCCGCTGGATCAGGGAAAACCTGCCCCACGCGTCCATCTCCGGTGGCGTGAGTAACGTCTCGTTTTCTTTCCGCGGTAACGATGCGGTGCGTGAGGCCATTCACTCCGTTTTCCTGTATCACGCGGTCAAGGCCGGCATGAACATGGGCATAGTGAACCCGGGCCAGTTGGTGATCTATGACGAGATCGAGCCAGACCTGAAGGAATTGGTGGAAGACGTCGTCCTGAACCGCCGCGATGACTCAACAGATCGCTTGCTTGAGGCGGCCGAAAAGTTCAAAGGCAAAGGCGGCCAGACCAAAGAAGAAGACCTTGCCTGGCGTGAATGGCCCGTCGAGAAGCGTCTTGAGCATGCCCTGGTGAAAGGCATTACCAGTTACATTATTGACGACACCGAAGCCTGCCGGCAGAACGCCAGCCACCCCATCGAAGTGATCGAAGGCCCGCTGATGGCGGGTATGAATGTGGTCGGCGACCTGTTCGGTGATGGCAAGATGTTCCTGCCCCAGGTGGTCAAGAGCGCCCGGGTAATGAAACAGGCCGTCGCCTACCTGATCCCGTTCATCGAGGCTGAGAAAACAGAAGACCAGCAGGCCAAGGGCAAGATTCTGATGGCCACCGTGAAGGGCGACGTACACGACATTGGCAAGAACATCGTGGGCGTGGTCCTGCAGTGCAATAACTACGAAGTGATCGACCTCGGCGTGATGGTGCCCTGCGAGAAGATTCTAGACGTTGCGAAAAAAGAGAATGTCGACATCATTGGTCTGAGCGGCCTGATCACACCCTCGCTGGATGAGATGGTCCATGTTGCCCGGGAAATGCAGCGGCTGGATTTCAATATCCCGCTGATGATTGGCGGTGCAACCACCTCCAAAGCCCACACTGCGGTGAAGATCGAGCCCCAGTACAAGAACGACATTGCCCTGTACGTATCCGATGCGTCCCGGTGCGTAAACGTGGCTTCTCAGCTTCTTAGCAAGACCGCAAAGCCCACGCTCGTGGAAGCCGCCCGTACCGAGTACGACGAGATCCGTGAGCGCCGCAAGAACCGTGGCGACCGTACAAAGCTGGTGTCAATGTCAGAAGCACGGGCACGGGCACCGGAACTCGATTTCAAGACTTACCAGCCACCGAAACCAGCCTTCACCGGGGTGCGGGCGTTCAACGATTACGACCTGAACGAACTGGTGGACTACATCGATTGGACGCCGTTTTTCATTTCCTGGGACATTGCCGGCAAATACCCGGCAATCTTCGACGATCCGAAGCGGGGCGAAGCTGCACGCACCCTGTTCGACGACGCCCAGAAACTGCTCAAGAAGATGATCGAAGATAAACGCATCACCGCCAGAGGCGTGATTGGCTTCTGGCCGGCCAACCGTCGCGGAGACGACATTGTCGTTTACACAGACGAGTCCCGCACCGAGGAGCTGACCACCCTGCACCACCTTCGCCAGCAAGACGAAAAAGCGCCCGGCAAACCCATGATGGCCCTGTCTGATTTTGTGGCCCCTGAAGACTCCCACGTGGGTGACTATGTCGGCGGCTTTGCCGTAACCACCGGTATTGGGGTGGACGAACTGACCAAAGAGTTCAAGGATGCCCACGACGATTACAGCGCCATTATGGTCCAGGCTCTGGCAGACCGGCTTGCAGAAGCCTTTGCCGAGCGTATGCACGAACGGGTTCGCAAAGAATTCTGGGGCTATGCAACCGATGAACAGCTGGCCAACGATGACCTGATCAAGGAACGGTACCAGGGCATCCGCCCGGCCCCCGGCTATCCTGCCTGCCCTGACCATACAGAGAAAGCCACCCTGTTCAAACTGCTGGATGCAACAGCCAACACCAGCCTCCAGCTGACCGAACACTTTGCCATGTACCCAACGGCAGCGGTCTCTGGCTGGTACTTTGCCCACCCGGAATCCAAATACTTTGCCGTCGGCAAAATTGGCGTGGACCAGGTTGAAGACTATGCTGAACGAAAAGGGCTGTCCAAAGCAGTAGCCGAGCGCTGGCTGATGCCCAGCCTGGCCTACGATCCGGCCGAATAAACCAGGGTGACTCAATGAACGATATGGCTGACAACAACAATAACAGCAGCAAGAAAAAGCCCGGTTCGCCGGGCGTTCTGAAAATCATGCAAAGTATCCTCGCCGGCGCTTTGGGGGTGCAGTCTGAAAAGCGCCGACAAGAGGATTTTGCCAGCCACAGCCCGGTGCCCTACATCATTGCCGGGCTGCTGTTTGGCGCTGCGTTTGTGGGCGGGCTGATACTGGTGGTAAAGGTGGTGCTGGCAGGCCAGTAGCGTTACTGGCCGGCAACCCACACTACCGCAAAGGCAACAGCCAGCAACACCAGTAACACGGCTGCAACGGCATCGGCCTGGCTATCTGAATCCGCTGTCTTTTTCATAGCTTACTCCTCGGTTATCCAGTCTTGTTGTTGTTTCAGTACCCGGCTTTCATTAAAGCAGGAAATTGATATTCGTCCAGTCCTGCTCGCCGCTGTTGATTTTCCTGCTTATCACCTGAATCGATAATGATATTTTGAAATAATCATTTTAAGAATAAAAACCGAGTGATATCCTGCGCTTCAGGAATAAGGCCCAATGTCATTTTGGCGCCATTCACCATCAGCATTTCAGAAGTTACCAGGCAGGACGTTACCCTATGTACGTTTATGATGAGCACGACCGGCAAATCGCCGCGGAACGTGTCGCACAGTTTCGGGACCAAACCGAGCGGGCCCTGGCGGGCGAGCTGGCGGAAGAAGAGTTTCTTCCACTTCGTCTGCAGAACGGTCTCTACGTTCAGCGTCTTGCACCCATGCTGCGTATCTGTGTGCCCTATGGCATGCTGCGTTCAGACCAGATCCGCCGCCTGGCCCGCATCACCCGTGATTACGATAAGGGTTATGCGCATTTTACAACCCGTACCAACATCCAGCTGAACTGGCCAAACCTGGAAGACGTTCCGGATATCCTGGCCGAACTGGCCGAAGTGGAAATGCATGCCAACCAGACCAGCGGTAACTGCATCCGTAACACCACCACAGACCAGTTCTCCGGTGTTCAGGCCGACGAAATCGCCGACCCTCGCCCTTACTGCGAGATTATCCGGCAATGGTCTACCTTCCACCCGGAGTTTGCTTTCCTGCCCCGCAAATTCAAGGTGGCGGTAAATGCCTCCGAGAAGACAGACCGGGCGGCCATTCAGGTGCACGACATCGGCCTGCAACTGGTCCGGAATGATCAGGGTGAGCTGGGCTTCCGCGTACACGTCGGTGGCGGCCTGGGCCGCACGCCCATGGTGGGGCCAGTCATTCGGGAATTCCTGCCGGAACTCGACCTTCTGACTTACCTGGAGGCGGTCCTGCGGGTCTATAACCGTTACGGCCGGCGCGACAACAAGTTCAAGGCACGCATCAAGATTCTGGTAAAGGCACTGACCCCGGAAGGTTTCGCCGAGAAAGTCGAAGCTGAATGGGCACACATCAAAGACTCCCCGACTCGGCTGACCCCGGAAGCGATCCGCAAATTCCAGGGCTATTTCACCGAGCCTGACTACGAGACACTGGAAAACGCCACTGCCCTGCTGAGTGAGCAACGATTTGAGAACCGCGAATTCGACAAGTGGCTGACTCACAACGTCAGCGAGCACAAGAAGCCCGGCTATGCCAGTGTCACCCTAACCCTGAAAAAAACCGGGACCCCGCCGGGTGACGTGACCGATTATCAGCTTGAGCAGATTGCCGACCTGGCGGACCAGTTCAGCTTTGGTGAGGCCCGCGCGACACACGAGCAGAATGTGGTTCTGGCCGATGTTCGCCAGGACCAGCTGTTCGAGCTCTGGCAGCGCCTCGTTCCCTTGGCCTTTGCCACTGCCAACCTGAACACCCTGACCGACGTCATCTGCTGCCCGGGCGGCGATTTCTGCGCCCTGGCCAACGCCAAGTCGATTCCCGTTGCAGAGGCTATCCAGCGTCGTTTTGATGATCTGGATTACCTGTACGACCTCGGCCCCATCGACCTCAACATCTCCGGCTGCATGAATGCCTGTGGCCACCACCACGTTGGAAACATTGGCGTGCTGGGCGTTGACAAGAAAGGCGAAGAGTTCTATCAGATCAGTCTCGGTGGCGATTCCCATCATGAGGCTGCCATTGGCAAGATCCTGGGGCCCTCGTTTGCAAGGGACCAAATGCCCGAAGTGATTGCCAAGATCATTGATGTGTATGTCGACAAACGGACCGAGGAAGAAACCTTCCTGGATACCTATCGCCGTGTTGGTATTGAACCATTCAAGGAGCGGGTCTATGCCTGATGTAATCGCTGCTGACGGCAGCATCCGTAACGACAGCTGGGTGGTCGTAGAGCGCCCTGCCGATGGTGAATCTCTTAATATCGCCGCAGGCCAGCCTGCGCTGATTCCCGCGGATCTGTGGCTTGCAGGCTACGAGCACTACATAGGGCGGGATGATATCGGAGTCTGGTTCGACAGCCATGACGAGCCCGAAATGCTTGGGGAAAAAGTTAAGGAATTACCGTTGATTGCGGTGAATTTTCCACGCTTTGTGGATGGCCGGGGTTACAGTATCGCCCGCCTGCTGCGGGAAAGGTTTGGCTACCAGGGAGAGCTGAGAGCCATCGGTGATGTACTACTGGACCAGTTGCAGTTCATGAAACGGTGCGGCTTCGATTCCTACGTGCTGCGGGCCGACAAGGACATCAGCAAGGCAGCTCGCTGCCTGAACTTCTTCAGCCAGGCCTACCAGGCCGCCACCGATACCGACCAGCCCCTGTTCCGTCGCAGGGCTTCCTGAGCGATCACGGGTGGGCGCAGAGCGTTAAACTCTCTGCGCCCGACCCTGACTTACTGAATTTTCTGATTACGGAAAGCACTGAGCACCCGCCAAACGGTATGCTCAAGCGCCGCACTGGTGGCCAGACCAAGCCGTTCCGGCAGGGTTCTCTTACGCTGGAATGACACCGAGACCACCTCACCCCGATCGCAGGCCTCTATCAGGTATTCGTCCGACGTCTTGATATCGTCAATGAGCTTGACCTCAAGGGCACGCTTGCCAAACCAGATGTCGCCATTGGCCACCGCCTGGATATCCAGCGCAGGGCGCCGCTCGCTGACGTATTCCTTGAACAGGCCGTGGGTATCTTCAAGGTCCGCGAGAAATTTCTGCCGGCCCTTTTCGGTGTTCTCTCCAAACACGGTCAGTGTGCGCTTGTGCTCACCGGCGGTCAGCACTTCAAAATCCACATCGTTCTTCTGCAGGAAACGATGGAAGTTCGGCAGCTGGGCAACCACACCAATCGAACCCAGAACTGCAAAGGGCGACGCAATGATCTTGTCGGCAACGCAAGCCATCATGTAACCACCGCTGGCCGCCACCTTGTCTACGCAGGCCGTCAGGGGAACCCCTTTACTGCGAATCCGGTCTAGCTGTGCGGCTGCCAGACCATAGGCGTGCACGAGGCCGCCACCGCTTTCCAGGCGGACCACCACCTCGTCTGTCTCCGGGTTGGCGACACTGAGCACCGCAGAGACCGACCGCCTGAGCGTGTCGGTATCGCTGGCTTTGATGTCGCCATCGAAGTCGATGACATAGATGCGTGGTTTGGAGGCCTTTTCTTCCTCAGCGGTTTTATCCTGTTTGGCCGATTTTTTCTCGGCTTTCTCTTCTTTTTTCTTTTGTTTCTGCCAGGCCTTGTGTTCGGCGTCTGACATCAACCGGGACTGGATGGATTCTTTCAGTTTCCGGTACTGGTCGTTCAGTTTGCGAATTTTGAGCTCGCCCTCTCCTTCATGATCACTCCGGTCCCGCTGTGTGGCGGAGAATATTACCGAGGCCAGAATGATGGCGGCCACCACGAAGGTCACCACTTTAGCGAGGAAAAGTCCGTATTCAGTCAGAAATTCCAAAATGCAGTCTCCAGACGTCGTTGCAAAGCCATGAGTGTAACCCCTCACAGGGGGCGTGATAAGTCCAAAAGAAAATTAAAACAAGCGTTCGATCAAGCTTGACACAACCGTGTTCTAACCATAAAGTCGGATGGCGAGGTCGGCGCTACCCGGGCTATCAAACAGGCTTCTGAGGCCAGGGATTCCAAGCCGTCACCATGACAAGACAACCACTCAAAAGGGTAAAACAATGTCTGTAGCTCAGGTATTTGAAAAACTCGAACAGAATTTCAACGCAGACGCGGCACAAGGCCTGGATCTGGTGTTCCAGTTCGACATCGAAGATGACAAAACCTACCACCTGGTGATCAACGACGGCACTTGCAAGCTGCACGAAGGCGCGAACGACGATCCTTCCGTTACCCTGATCATGAACTCCGACACCCTGCAGGGAATCGTTTCCGGCGAGACCGACGGCATGCAGGCATTCATGGCTGGTCAGCTGCGCGCCGAAGGCGACATGATGCTGGCAACCAAGCTGGGCGAACTGTTCAACATGGGCTAAGCCCCGCTTAACAGACCAAAAAAAACCTGCGCAAGTCGCAGGTTTTTTTTATGGCCCTTCAACGACACCGAAGCTGTTATTACAGCCCGACGTCGCCCAACGACGATTCCGCCAGTTTCAGCAGGTCGCTGTTGCTCTCTTCGCGGCGGCCAATGCTTTCAATGTAGTACTCCAGCGACGTAAGCGCGTCCGCCAGCGCTTCAAGCACCTGAGGTGCCGGCGCTTCCCTCGCATCCAGTAGCTGCTCCTGAATGGATGCCGCTACCCGCGCAATGACACTGGCAGCGTGGGGGTCGTTCACCATCTGCAAACCACCCCAGATACTGCGCAGGGTGCCCGGCAGGTTGGCCAGGTGCAACTTGTCGTAGTCGGATTCGATAAACGCGGTAATGGCACGCTTGGCCAAGGTCAGGGCGCTACGCGCCTCGTCTGCAACCACCCAGATGGCTTCCTGCAGGTAGACGGACTCGTCCCGCTTGCGTTCACTGCCTGCCAACGCATCGGTCTCCGAGGTAATACCTCGAATGACGATCTGCATGACGGCATCCTCCACCCCCAGCACCGAATCGGCCAGGCGATAGAGTTCGTCCTCTGCCGGCAGGCGCTTCTCCTCCTCCCACTGACGGAGTTTCGTCGCTTCCTCACGGGCAATACCGGCCAGGCGATTGAGATCGAGCATCACCAGGGTGTTCGCCAGGCGCTCGAGGGCGTCAGCGATGGACGCCAGCTCGGCCAGGTCCGGCTCAATACCCCGTTCGATGATATCCAGCTTATCCTTCAGTTGGTTGAGCTCTTCCTGCAGCGCTTCCGACAAGGATTTCAGTACATCCGAACCCGGGCCGTACAGCCGGCGCGAATGGGCTTCAAGGATAGCATCGGGAAACTCAGAGGGCGCCAGCCGGTAGGCGGAAAGAACGCTCGCCACCTCGGGATTAGCGGACCCGCTGCGGTACAAAAGGTAGACAAGGTCTTTGATGACCGAGTCAGGGGCATCTTTGGTGGTGGCCACTTTGCCAACGTACACCACTTCGCGGGCATACTTCTCTATTCGCATAAGCAGACGTTTGCGGGCTTTATTGAAGCCCATGGCCCGGTCCAGCATGGTGTCTGCAACCACAGACAGCAAACACCACATCTGTCCCATTGGCGCGCCCCGACAAAGCCTGGCAAAGCCACGGGAAGCTCTGGCCACCAGCTTTTTGCTGACCACCTCATTACGCTCACGAAGAATGCCAAGCAGAGCGACCTGTAGGGTCAGGCGCATACGCCTGGCGAGAATTTCGTATTCGGCATCGCCGCCTTCAAGCGGCTGAAGCGAGAGCCCGGAGCAGAAATCCGGACGCTCTTTCACATCCACATCAAAGAAACAGGATTCGGGATAGGGTTTCTCGCGCCGCGCCTCGCGCAGATCATTGATCACCGGCAGCAGCAGTTCCGGATGGTCTTCCCGTTGCTGGTGGTAATATTCAACGTAGCGACGCAAGATAAACAGGGCGCTGTTGAGGGTCGTCAGCAGAATGTTCTTGTCTTCATTGGCGCCAACGGGCACATCGTTGGCCAGGTTTACTGCCTCCTGACACAGCAGGGTTCCACCACGCAATTCCACCAGAATGAAGATGCCCCGCAACTGATTGAGATAATCAACACAGTTCTGCAGGTCTTCCCCACTCTCACGATTTTCCTGAAAGCGCTCAAGGCTGGATTCTGCCTGTTTGATGGTCTGTTCGATTTCGCTTTTGACCAAATCAAACGACTGCGATTTCGTCGCCAGAGACGATTGAACCATAAACGCTTCCTGTTACTTTGCGGAGACTACCGCATCCTGTTCGTGGACTATTGCCGGGGGAGAAAAAAACCGGCGTTTATTATGGGCCATGCACCCTGCCGGCCAACATTCAGCTCGCAGAAAACTGGCGAACTTATCATTACTTATAACATAAAACTCAAGTACCTCAAGAAAGGCGGAATGTAACAAATGGTACACCCTGACGTGGTTCTCATTCCGATTGCTGCAATTTGCTCCAGACGGTGTGGCCGGCCTGCTTTTCCATCATCGCCAGAAATTCTTCGTGGGCCGAGGCCTCGGCTTCGTCAGCACGGATCACAGCCAAAGCCGGCCGGCTGCCAGTCAGGCGGCGGATGCCACCGGCAGTTCCATCATCGCCTGACCCGGCATCCAGGGATAACGCTGTTTGCCCGCCGGTCATCAACAGATAAACGTCAGCCAGAATCTCCGCATCCAGCAACGCGCCGTGCAGTTCCCGGTTACTGTTATCTACTCCGTAGCGTTTGCACAGAGCATCCAGGTTGTTCTTCTGACCCGGATGCTTGGCCCGGGCGATGGCCAGCGAGTCGACGATGCCGCAGTGGTCAGCGGTTTTCCGGACCGGCTTGAGGCGCGCAAACTCGGCGTCCATGAAGCCGACGTCAAAAGCCGCGTTATGTATAACCAGCTCCGCACCCTTGATAAACTCAAAAAATTCATCGGCAATTTCGGCGAACCTGGGTTTGTCTGTCAGAAACTCATTGGTGATGCCGTGAACGGTGATAGCTTCGGCCTCAACCTCCCGTTCTGGATTGATGTAGACGTGGTAATTTCGGCCCGTCAGTTCACGTTCAATGACTTCAACGCAGCCAATCTCGATAATGCGGTGGCCGTCGTTCGGGTCGATACCCGTGGTTTCGGTATCCAGTACGATCTGTCTCATGTCTCTGTGCTCTCTGTTTCCATCGTCGCCCACGCCACAGGCCGCGTCAGGCGCTGGTCAGTTCGTCAACGCCACGGTTGGCCAGTTCATCCGCAAGCTCGTTGTCGGGGTTACCGGAATGGCCCTTGACCCAGTGCCAGTTCACCTTGTGTCGTGCCGTTTCGGTGTCCAACTCTTGCCATAAGTCGGCATTCTTGACTGGTTTCTTCGCCGAATTCTTCCACCCGTTTCGCTTCCAGCCTGCCATCCATTCCGTGATGCCCTTACGGACATACTGGGAGTCTGTATACAGCTCAACCTCACATGCGCGGTTCAGGGCCCTCAAACCGCGAATAGCGGCCATAAGCTCCATACGGTTGTTCGTTGTCTGGCGCTCGCCACCATGCAGGGTCTTGCAGGCATCTCCGTATCGCAAAACCACACCCCACCCACCGGGACCAGGATTGCCTTTACAGGCACCATCGGTGTACATCACCACCTTGCCAGCCATTTACTCTCCCAATTATTCATTGATTCTCTGTCGCGCCAGCGCTCTGGCTTGAACACCCCCGCGAGGCACCCACCGTGCCGGGCATTGAGATCACTTTGCTCTTGCGCCAGGGCGCCCGCCTGCGGATGGGGGCGTACACGCGCTTGCGCGCAAGGATACAGTAATACGCGCCGACCGGCAGGAAATGACCGTTCTCATTCAGGGTACGGTGATTCCTGGTGGAGTAGCCTTCCTTTCTCTGAACCGGCAGGGTGCAAAAATGGGTGCAGGAAGTCTCAAGCTCAAAGCCGAGTAGCCGGAGCCAATCCTCCATCCGTGAACGCATCAGGAAGCGCCCTCCCCAGGGCCCTTGATGATGCCTTGAAAGCAGACGCCTGACACCCCAAAGGCTCAGTGGATTGAATCCAATCAGCGCAATACGCCCCTCGCCCCTCAACACCCGGGCCGATTCCCGTAATACCTCGTGGGGATCCGGGGAGAAATCCGCTGTGTGGTGCAGTATCACCAGATCCATAGAGTCCCCTGGAAACGGCAGTTCGTCAGCATCACACACTGCTACACCATCCGGCATCTGCGGGTGCCAGCCAGGCGTGGTGATGATTTTCTGGACGAAATCGGCGCCGCTGGCAAGCGGCAGCCTGTGGCTTAGCCCCACCTGCAGTTGCCGGGCCCCGGCCAGGCCTTCGAATGCATGATCAAGTACCCGGCGCTGGCTAGCCAGCAACGATCTGCCAAGCGGAGTCTGGAACCAGCGCTCGAAACTCTCATGCCTTTGTGAGTAGTCCACCGCCCCTGAGGCGCCCAATCTGAATCTCTGCATTAACCGGATTCCCCTGCACCGCCTTTTGTTCCCGGCTCACGAACGACCCTTGGGATAGAAACGGCGTTGGACTATCATAACAGCCACATCCAAAGAGCACATGGGGTCATGCATGTTCGATATCCAGGCCATTCCAGCGTTTTCCGATAACTATATCTGGTGCCTCTGCGACCGGTCATCCGGCAAAGCGCTGGTGGTAGACCCTGGGCAGGCCCAGCCAGTGGAAGACTACCTGGAAAGTCAGCAGCTGGTTCTGGATACCATACTGGTCACCCACCACCACCCCGACCACACCGGCGGCATCGCCAGCCTGGCGAAGACCTTTCCGGATGTTCGCATAACGGGCCCGGAGGATTCCCCCTTCAAGGGCACCACCAACCCGATCCATCCCGGTGACGAAGTGGTCTGGCAAGGCCTGACCTTCGAGGTCATGGCGGTACCGGGCCACACTCTCGACCATGTTGCCTACTACTCGGAAACTGAGATTAATGATCGCCCTGTGCTGTTCTGCGGCGACACGCTCTTCGTTTGCG
>Ga0209075_1004373_pt1 | contig 11348 bp, 8 predicted proteins | sample Stecom2011_FD_187523 | JGI IMG/M metagenome (GOLD analysis project Ga0209075, IMG submission 187523) | Agricultural soil microbial communities from Utah to study Nitrogen management - Steer compost 2011 (SPAdes) (version 2) | ecosystem: Environmental > Terrestrial > Soil > Agricultural land...
GGGGCAAGTGGTACCTGATCATCGGCCTCCTTATCCCGCTTCTCTATATATTATCGGCACTATTCTGATGTTCAAGTAAAAACAACGTTTGTCATGTTTGTTTTGCTGTAACATTAACTCTTTTACACTCAAACAGCTTATCAGATCGCGCCTATTTTATCTAACGGGTCCCCATGAAACATTTATAGGGCTCATTTTTAGCTATAATTGTAATAATTGATACATGCGAAAACTTGAATAATGGAGAAAACTTATTTAAATTGATTATAAATAATAGGTTCAATTGATTTATCTTTGTAACCTTATTTCATGGTGTAAATACAATTCATGCGACTGTCGGAATTACAGACCGGGCAAAAGGGATATATCACTAAAGTCTATGGCAACGGGGCCTTCCGGAAACGCCTCCTCGAGATGGGCTTCGTACGTGGCGAAGAGGTGAAGTCGATCCTGAACGCCCCATTGAAAGACCCCATCAAGTACGAGATCATGGAGTACGAGGTATCGTTACGCCGCGGAGAGGCGGTAATGATCGAGATTTCTATGCTCGAGTCGGACGTGAAAAAAACATCCTACTTGAACGAAGAAATACTCTCGGATGATTTTTCAGGTAAGGGAGGAATGGAAACGAATGAAATGCCGAGCAATCACCTCCAAGACAAGGTGAACGTCCATTCAGAGAACCATCATCCTGAAAAGCACATAAAAGTGGCTATGGTGGGAAATCCCAACTCGGGGAAAACCTCCATCTTTAACTTGGCATCGGGTGCACACGAGCGGGTGGGCAATTACAGCGGAGTCACCGTCAACTCCAAAGAGGGACATCTAAAGCACAGGGGTTACTTCTTCACAATGGTGGATCTTCCGGGAACTTATTCGCTTTCGGCCTACACCCCGGAAGAGCTATTCGTTAGGAAAACACTGCTTGAAGAGGCACCCGACGTGATCATTAACGTGGTATCGGCGTCGACATTAGAGAGAAATCTCTACCTTACCACGGAACTCATCGACCTGCAAGTTCCCATGGTAATTGCCTTGAACATGTACGATGAGCTGGAGCAATCGGGCCGTACGTTCGATCATGAGACATTTTCATCACTCATTAACGTACCGATCGTACCCACGGTAGGGAAACGAGGCGAGGGAATCCCCCACTTGTTGGAGCAGGCCATCGCTACCCACAGAGCCAAGGAACAGGTGCATGTACAGATCCCTTACGGGAAGGTGCTCGAGAAATCGATTAGCAATCTCCAAAAAGAGATAACGGAGAACAGCATAGCCGGATGGAATATGCCCTTACGGTATATCTGCGCCAAGTTGCTCGAGGGCGATAAAGAGATAGAAAAGCGGGTAGAGAGCCTCCCAAATAGTGTTCAAATTTTTGCCCGCCGCGACAAGGAGAGAGCCTACATCGAACGGCTACTCCGCGAAGACCCTGAGTCGGCCTTCACTAACGCCCGGTATGGCTTTATCGCCGGAGGATTAAAGGAGACGCTCACCGAAAAAACCCATAAAGATGAAAACACGAGGTTATTGGATGCCGTCCTCACGAACAAATATATAGGATTCCCCCTCTTCTTCCTGTTCCTCTGGATCATGTTCGAGACCACCTTCCGATTAGGTAATTACCCGATGGAGTGGATCGAGGCTGGCGTGGCCTACCTGGGAAATATAGTTCGGGGCAGCATGGCCGAGGGCCCGTTAAAAGACCTGCTTGTCGACGGCATTATAGGAGGCGTGGGGGGCGTGATCGTCTTCCTTCCCAACATCGTGATCCTCTATCTCTTTATCTCCTTCATGGAGGATTCGGGTTACATGGCACGTGCGGCCTTCATCATGGACAAGCTGATGCAAAAGATCGGGCTGCACGGCAAGTCGTTCATCCCGCTTATCATGGGATTCGGATGCAACGTCCCTGCCATCATGTCCACCCGTACCATCGAGAGCCGAAGCAGCCGCATGATCACCATGTTTATCGTGCCCTTTATGTCGTGCAGTGCCCGTCTGCCCGTTTATATCCTATTCGTGAGCGCGTTTATCCCATCGCGTGGAAGCTTGGTGCTGTTAGGACTCTACGTGCTGGGCATTATCATCGCCTCGCTCACCGCGTTTGTCTTCCGCAAGACACTGTTCAAGGAAGAAGACACCCCCTTTGTGATGGAGCTCCCTCCCTACCGCATGCCCACCGCGAAGTCGGTGCTTATTCATATGTGGGATCGCTCCCGCCAGTACCTTCAGAAGATGGGAGGCCCCATCTTGGTAGCCTCTATCGCCATCTGGTTCTTGGGATACTTCCCTCACAACAGCGAACGAGAGGCAGCGTTCGACAAAGAAGTGGAAACGGTTGAGACACGATACGCTCAACAAGAGATGAGTAGCGAAGAACGTGAAGTGGTATTGGCCGGGATCGCTTACAATCGTAACACGGAGCATCAGGAAAACTCCTATATAGGAAGGCTCGGGCGATTCATCGAACCGGTGATGCGTCCGTTAGGCTTCGATTGGAAGATATCGATCAGCTTACTGTCAGGCATGGCAGCCAAGGAGATCGTGATTAGTACAATGGGAGTGCTTTATACAGGCGACAGCGAAGATCAGCAGTCGCTACAAGAAAGGCTACAAACCGAAGCCCATGCCGACGGTTCTCCCGTCTTTACCCCTCTTGTGGTAGCGGGCTTCCTCCTGTTTGTGCTTATCTACTTCCCGTGCGTCGCCACCATCGTGGCAATCAAGGAGGAGTCGCATTCGTGGAAATGGGCCCTGTCCAGCCTTTTCTACTCCACCGGGTTGGCATGGCTTGTCGCTTTCATGGTATACCAGCTGGGAGACCTACTTTTCTAATTTTTTTTTAAATGTAACCCACTGGTATCAAAACATTTCGACTGTCATTTTGTTTCATAAAGAAAAGATGCACATGGATATACAGCTCCTTATTGTTATTATCATAGGAATCACCGTAGGCACCATCCTTCTACGAGGGATCTATCGTTTTTTTTTCGTAAAAAAGGATGTTTCCTATTGCGGTGGATGTACGATGTGCGAGTTATCAAACCTACCCCCTAAAAAGAAAATGGAAGCAAAGCATCCCCACTAAAATAGGGTTCAGCTGCTTCCTGTAGTAGTGAACTCTGGCCATGGGCCATTTACTCTTTTACAATTACGACATTGACCGCGTTCAAGCCTTTATCCCCTCGTTCCAGTTCATAGGTAACCAAATCCCCTTCATCGATATCTGCCGGGGCGTTGCTTATATGAAAAAAGTACTCGTTTCGTCCCGATAGGTCTTTTATAAACCCGAACCCTCTACTCGCGTTAAAGTGTCTCACATGCCCTTTGAGCTCCTCTTCTTCTGCCACCTCCATTTTTGGGGTAGAGATTTCGATATTTTCTAACTCTATTTCTTCTGTCTCATCGAGCGGCTCCGGTGGCGTATCGGTGATCATGCCAAACTCGTCCACGTAGGCAATCATATCTTCGAACGAGTCCGCCCCGCTCTCCTTACGCTCTTCCCTGCGTTGTTGTTTCTCTTTTCTTTTCTGTGCTTTCTTTTTTTCTATTTCTCTTTTGCTAAATGAATTTGATTTTGCCATTTATGTTATTTATAATTTAGTTTGTTCAGGCCGATAAAACAGTATTCAGTTTTTTACCGGTTAATTTTTGAATATCATTCACCATCACTCTCTCATCTGGAGTACAGAACGAGAGCGCGGTTCCACTTTTTCCCGCACGGCCTGTCCGGCCTATGCGATGCACGTACGTTTCAGCCACGTCCGGCAAGTCATAATTGATCACCATCTCAAGGTCGGCGATATCAATTCCGCGTGCCGCTATATCTGTCGCGATAATCACCCGCGTTTTTCCTGATTTGAAGTTCGTGAGTGCACGTTGCCTGGCTCCCTGCGATTTATTGCCGTGAATCGCCTCGCACCCAATTCCCTTCTTATTCAAGTTCCGTGCGATTCTGTCTGCCCCGTGCTTAGTGCGCGAGAAAACCAGTACGGATTTACTTTTCGCTTTTTCCAATACAGTGAATAGTAGGTTGCTTTTCTGAAGTTTCTCCACGAAATAGAGATGCTGCTCTACCGTATCTACTGCAGAAGAAGCAGGCGTAACCTCTACCCTAACAGGCTTATACAATATCGACTTCGAAAGATTCGTGATCGCCGAAGGCATCGTTGCCGAAAAGAACAGCGTCTGCTTCCGCTTGGGCAGCAACGGCAACAGCCGCTTGATATCGTGGATAAAACCCATATCGAGCATTCGGTCGGCTTCGTCCAAGACAAAGTGACGAACCTGATCGAGTGAAATATACTTTTGCGCGATCAGGTCGAGCAACCTTCCTGGAGTAGCCGTGAGTATATCCACCCCCCTCTTCAATTGGTCCACTTGGGGCCGCTGATTCACTCCACCGAAAATAACAGCATGCCGTACATCGGTATAGCGGGAATAATCTCCAAAACACTCGTCGATCTGTATCGCCAGTTCGCGCGTGGGGGTCAATATCAATGCTTTAATTTCTCGCCCTTGCCCTCTCTTTCGGGGCTGACCAAACGTTTGACGCGGCTGATTCAATTTCTGAATAATTGGTATAGCGAAGGCCGCGGTCTTCCCCGTCCCTGTTTGAGCGATTCCCAGCAAATCTCTCCCCGCAAGGGCTACAGGAATTGCCTGTTCTTGTATGGGAGTCGGTATTTCATATTTTTTTTGTTCCAGCGCTTTCAATATTGGCTCTGAAATATGCAGTTCTTTAAATGTCATATAATGTATGGCCGCGTTCACGCGCAACCCTGTTTAATTTTGTTTCTAAATCGCGGTAAGAAAACGTGGGAGAAGCCAGACGAAATGTCCTCACGAAATATTTTCACGCTGTGTGCTCACCACTCATCCTTCATATCCAACAAGAAAGTTACTGTTGAGGTCAACTTTTACGATGAGAAGATCCGCCTAACCGCGGCGGAGCAAAGCATTGCCAAGAAAGATCCAATCTAAACTCTGTTGTTCAAAGTGCAAAGATACAAAAATTAATCGAAAATCGACTGAACTCATATCGATCGAGCTCATTTATCATATCCTTGAGTCCCTCGCTTCATGATTTCAAGCAAACTGTTACACATGACGGCAGTTACGACACCCACGGCTACAGACAGAAAAATCCCCGACAATCATTTGATTACCAGGGATTCGTGCGGCCGAAGGGACTCGAACCCCCACGCCTCTCGGCACTAGATCCTAAGTCTAGCGCGGCTACCAATTACGCCACGGCCGCGGTCGTAAAATGGACTGCAAAGATACAATATTTTTCAATAAAATCATCCCTTGGAAATATTTTTACATGAATAGCTTGTTATATTTTGAGAATGAGCGGAAAGTAGCTAACTTTGTTAGCGATTAAAGATAATACTAATGAACGGAATAACTGTAGTAATAGGAGTAATTGGAGCCGATGTGCATGCCGTGGGAAATAAAATCATCGACTTTGCTTTACGTGAAGCCGGATACGATGTCGTCAACCTTGGTGTGATGGTATCGCAGGAGGAGTTTATTCAGGCAGCCATTGAAACGGATGCCGATGCCATTTTAGTATCGTCGCTCTACGGTCATGGCGAAATCGATTGCCAAGGGCTACGAGAGAAATGCGACGAAGCAGGGCTGGATGACATTCTTCTGATAGCGGGTGGTAACCTCGTGGTAGGCAAGCAAGACTTCGAAGAGGTAGAAACTCGTTTCTTGAAGATGGGGTTCAATAAGGTATCTCCACCCGGAACGCCCATTGAAGATATATTCGATTACCTGAACGAGATGCTCGTGGTATCATAAAGGATAATGAAATACCTAACAGCTGATTTCGGCTCTACCTATACCAAACTTACCGCCATTGATTCGGTGCACTTGGAGATCGTGGGCACGGCCAGTGCTTTCACAACGGTTGCCACCGATCTGATGGATGGTTTTTGGGATGCGATGCAGCAGCTTGAAAGCAATATAGGAGCGTTCCCGTATGATCAACTTCTCTGTTGTAGCAGCGCGGCAGGCGGTTTAAAGATGGTCGCCTTAGGGCTCGTCCCCGAACTGACAGCAAAAGCAGCGCGAACGGCGGCCGCGAGCGCGGGTGCCAAGGTGGTACGTACCTTTTCATTCGAGTTATCAAAAGCGGAACAGGCACAAATAGAGGCTATCAACCCTGATCTGATCTTGCTCTGTGGAGGAACAGACGGGGGCAATAAGGAGGTCATCCTAACCAACGCACGCAAATTAGGGGAGATCGAGGGCGACTTCTCCATCGTGGTCGCCGGTAATAAAAGTGCAGCAGATGAGGTGTCGGCTATTCTCTCCGGGGCTGGAAAAGAGTTCGTGATTACCGAGAACGTGATGCCAGAGTTCAACCGATTAAATATTGAACCCGCGCGGCAAAAAATTAAAAAACTCTTTATCGAACGTATTATTCACGCCAAGGGGTTGAGCACCGTGCAGTCGATCGCGTCGAACGAGATTATTCCTACCCCGTTAGCAGTAATGAACGGATGTGAATTATTGAGCAAAGGCACGGGCACCACGGCTGGCATAGGCGACCTCATAGCCGTTGATATCGGGGGTGCCACTACCGATGTCTATTCCATGTCAGCCGGAACACCCACCCTCTCCAGCGTGCAGGTAAAGGGGTTACCGGAGCCATACGCCAAGCGAAGCGTAGAGGGCGACTTGGGAATGCGCTACAGTTTGAGTTCACTCGTCGAAACGGCAACCATCGAACAGGTATCCAAAGAAGTCGACGTCTCAGCCGACCTCATCAAAGCTTGGGTAGATGCTTGTCGCCACACCCCTAACCTTCTGGCGGCGAGCGACAGCAAGGAGCAAAAGATAGAGGAAGGCCTCGCGCGAATAGCTGCACGAATGGCCATGGAACGTCACTGCGGATCGTGGGAATCAGCATACACCCCATTCGGGCAGGTGTTTGTACTTACTGGAAAAGACTTGTCCGAGGTCTCCAACGTGATAGGGATAGGCGGCGTGGTGGTGAACAGCTCCAACCCCGCGTTTATCCTCGAAGGCGTCAAGAGCGAAGGGGAGGGAAGCATCTGGGCCAAACCCAAAACCCCGCGCTACCTTGTAGACAGACGCTATATCTTCGCGTCCATGGGGTTGCTAAGCCAGGTAAACAAAGAGCTGGCGTTGACACTGCTAAAAAAAGAGATTATTCGACAAGAATAAGACAACATATCATGACATGTAGATCAACAATTTAATCATGCAAATAAAAAATCAGAAACTCACGAACGACACTTTCTTCGCTGAACGAGCGGAGGTACTTCAACAATGGGCTACCGGCAAGGAGGTCGACTTGAACGAAGCCATCGACTATCAAAAAGCGATCCCCTCCTCAAAACGATTTGGCAACGTGCTTGCCGAGGGAGCAGAACGGAAAGAAACACTAATTCAACCACGTGCCGGAGTCGCCCTAACGAACGAACACATCAAGCTGTTGCAATTTCTCGAATCGGAAGGAGAGGCCGACCTGTTACCCACCACGGTGGATAGCTATACCCGGTTGAACCGCTACACCGAAGCGGAGAACGGGATCGCGAAGAGCATAGAGACGGGACGCTCCATGCTGAACGGTTTTCCTATTGTTAACCACGGCGTGGAGGTATGCCGATCCGTCACATCGGTCTTGAAAAAGCCGGTACAGGTGCGGCACGGTACGCCTGACGCCCGTCTACTCACAGAGATCAGCATTGCCGGGGGATTCACCTCATACGAGGGAGGAGGAATTTCTTATAATATTCCCTACTCCAAAGCTCACTCCCTTGAGAAAACCATCTCGCATTGGCAATATACCGATCGGTTGGTGGGATGGTATGAAGAGGCAGGCATCTCTATTAACCGCGAGCCGTTTGGCCCTCTCACCGGCACCCTTATCCCACCCTGCATCTCCAACTCGGTGGCGGTGATAGAGTCCCTTTTGGCGGCGACCCAAGGGGTAAAAGACATTACAGTGGGATACGGACAATGCGGCAACCTCATACAGGATATAGCCGCGATACGTGCGTTGACGAAGACTACCAGAGATCACCTTGATAAATTTGGATTCAACGACGTACGTGTCACAACAGTCTTCCATCAATGGATGGGGGGATTCCCACAAGACGAAGCCAAAGCGTTTGGCGTGATCTCGTGGGGAGCCGCGGCCGCGGCATTAGCCAAGGCGACGAAGGTGATCGTGAAAACACCGCACGAAGCGATGGGTGTACCCACCAAGGAAGCCAACGCCGCGGGCCTGAGAACCACCAAACAGGTGATTTCGATGCTCAAGGACCAAGATCACCGTGAGGTACCCGCCGTGCTAACAGAGAGCAACATCATTGAAGAAGAGACGAGATGCATATTAAGCAAAGTAGAAGAACTGGGAAAAGGAGATTACGCGATAGGAACCGTGGCTGCTTTTGAAGCGGGCGTACTCGATATCCCGTTCGCACCCAGCAAGTATAATGCAGGAAAGGTGTTACCCGCACGAGATAACCTGGGGGCCATCCGTTTACTTGAAATGGGGAACCTCCCCTTCACCCCGGAATTGAAAGCGTTTCATAGAACAAAACTTGAAGAACGAGCGAAACAGGAAAAACGACCGGTCAGCTTCCAAATGGTAATTGACGACGTCTATGCCATCGGGAAGGGATTCCTCGTGGGTCGCCCCAGATGATAAATTCAATAAAGAATAAACAATTGCTAATTACCAAGTGTATAAGATGAAAATAGTTGACGTGATATGTGCTCCGGGAAAAACAGGTTTTTTCTTTGATGATCAGAAAGCCATCAAGAGTGGAGCCAAAAGCGACGGTGCTTTCTACGAGGGTGAGCCCCTAACATCCGGTTTCACAGCAGTCCGCCAAGCAGGGGAAGCCATATCGGTGATCTTCCTCCTCGAAAACGGAGCAATGGCTCATGGCGACTGCGCGGCGGTTCAATATTCGGGAGCGGGGGGCCGCGACCCGCTCTTCCTCGCTGAGAACTTTATCCCGGTCATCCAAGAAGAGATCGCACCACTCTACGTGGGGCAAGAGATCACCACCTTCAGGGAGATGGCCGATAGGATAGAGAAGAGAATACACCCGGCGACCGGGAAACCATACCACACCGCCATCCGGTACGGCGTTACCCAAGCCTGCCTCGACGCTGTAGCAAAAAGCAAAGGGCGACTGATGGCCGAAGTGATCGCCGAAGAGTACGGAACCACCCTGTCGGACGCGATCGTCCCCATCTTCTCGCAATCGGGTGACGACCGCTATTTGAACGCCGACAAGATGATCATGAAAGGATCCGATGTGCTGCCGCACGCCCTCTTTAATAATGTAGAGACAAAAACGGGGCGCGAGGGCGAGAAGCTAAAAGAGTACATCGGGTGGCTTCGAGACCGGATCATCAAGTTAAGGCCCCGCGAAGAGTACCATCCTGTAATTCACATCGACGTATACGGGACGCTGAGCACGGTCTTCAACGACAATATAGAGGCGATCGCCGACTATCTGGGTGAGTTATCCGAGACCGCTCGGCCGTTCAAACTTCGAATAGAAGGACCGGTGGACTTGGGCGAGAAAGAGGCACAAATGAAAGCATTGCACGATATACGTGTACGGATGGAGGAGAAGCGAATCGATGCCGAGATAGTGGCGGACGAGTGGTGCAACACGCTTCAGGATATTATCGATTTCTCGGAAAACAGGGCGGGGCACATGATCCAGATCAAGACACCCGACTTGGGTGGGATTAATAACTCCATCGAAGCGGTGCTCTACTGCAAGGAGCAGGGGATGGGCGCCTACTTGGGAGGAACGTGCAACGAGACAAGCCGCTCCGCCGAGGTGTGCGCGCACATCGCGATGGCCACCTCACCCGATCAATGCCTCGCGAAGCCGGGCATGGGGGTGGACGAAGGGTATATGATCGTATACAACGAGATGAGCCGCATCCTCGCGCTAAAGAACAGGAAGTAATAAAATAGAATATAATGGATGAATTGAGAATACTTTCCCCGACTGCTATATTGGGATACGGCTTCCCGATGGAGTCGTTCGAAGAGGGAATGAAACGAGCACCACACGTGATCGCGGTGGATGCCGGATCCACCGATCCCGGCCCCTACTACCTCGGTGCCGGGAAGTCGTTCACCGACAACAACTCGGTGAAGAGGGATCTGGAGATCATGCTCCCGGCTGCCCTAGAAGCAGGGATACCGGTAATCATCGGCACCGCGGGCGGGAGCGGGGCACGTCCCCACGTGAACCTCACGCTGGATCTCATCAAAGAGATCGCGAAGGAGAAGGGACTAACCTTTAAACTGGCCGTGATCCAGTCGGAACTAAACAAGGAGCTGGTACGAAGCAAGCTTCGTGAAGGAGATGTTCACCCCTTGTTCCCCGCGGAAGAACTGACAGAAAAGGATGTGGACGAGGCGGTCCATATTGTCGCCCAGATGGGCGAAGAGCCCTATATTAACGCCCTGGAGGCGGGAGCCGACGTGATCTTGGCGGGCCGCAGCTACGACCCGTCCGTCTTCGCGGCCCTGGCCATCAAGAACGGGTTCAACAAGGCACTGGCCCTCCATATGGGAAAGATCCTGGAGTGTGCCGCCATCGCCGCCCTGCCCGGGAGCGGGAGCGACTCCATGTTCGGCTACCTGCAACGGGACGGTTTTATCCTGGAACCGCTTTCGCCGGCACGCAAGTGCACCCCCTTGTCCATCGCGGCACATACCCTGTACGAGAAGTCCAACCCGTACGTTCTTCCCGGACCGGGCGGAGCACTCGACCTGCATGAATGTACGTTCACCCCCGTCGGCGACAACATGGTGAAGGTGACAGGCACGAAGTTCGTCCCGACGGACGCGTATTTCGTGAAGCTGGAGGGAGTACGAAAAGTGGGATACCGCACCATCTCCTGTGCCGGTGTGATGGATCCCGTGATGATCTCTAAGATCGACGAGATCACGGCCGAAGTGAAGAAACGGGTACAAAACAACTTCGAAAACTACGGCATCAAGGAGTTCTTCTTGGATTTCAAAATCTATGGAAAAAAGGGAGTATCTTTGTTTAAAGAGACCGGAAAAGTCACCAAGGGTAAAACTACCGGAGCAGAAGAGGGGATCGGAGCATCGGCACCCAACGAGCTGATGATCATTATCGAGGCGGTAGCCGACAGCAGGGAGCAAGCCAACACCATCTGCGGGTTCGCGCGAAGCACCCTGTTACACCATGGCTACGAAGGGCGCGTCGCCACGGCAGGCAACCTCGCGTTCCCCTTCTCGCCTTCCGACGCGGAGATGGGAGAGGTGTTCGAGTTTAATATCTATCACC
>Ga0209075_1004374_pt1 | contig 11348 bp, 11 predicted proteins | sample Stecom2011_FD_187523 | JGI IMG/M metagenome (GOLD analysis project Ga0209075, IMG submission 187523) | Agricultural soil microbial communities from Utah to study Nitrogen management - Steer compost 2011 (SPAdes) (version 2) | ecosystem: Environmental > Terrestrial > Soil > Agricultural land...
CGCCAGCGGCGATCCTGACATCAAACAGTATCCAAGCCAGTCCAAAAAGCAGCAGCGCCACAAACGCAGCCAGAGCCGTTGGCGCAATCAGGCGCAGGTACAGGGTGTCGAGGGCATCCACATCGCTGGTAAGCCGCGATAACCACTGGGCACCAGTCAGTTCCCGCCTCTGGCCTCGTCCGGTGGCGGCAAGCTTGCAAAACAGGGCGACGCGAATGTCAGTGAGCAGTAGCAGCACGGTGTCGTGGTTATACAGCCGCTCCACATAACGGGAAACTGTACGGGATACTGCAAAAAACCGGATGCCACCGCCTGGCACATACAGATTGATGGTGGCGGGCAAACTGGCCGCCAGAAGAACGCCCACCAATGCAGTTTCAGTGATAAACCAGCCGGAAAGCGCAAGCAGACCAAGCCCCGAAAGCAGGGCGGCCAGCATCAGCAGGGCGCCTATGAAGAGCCTGCCGGGGCGCTGATATATCAGTGTTAGCCATGGCTTAAGTTCAGACATCTTTAACCTCCCCGCCAGAAACTAACAGCACGCGATTGGCGAGAGCCAGCAGCGCCTGATGATGGGTGGAAAAGATCAGTGTCTTGCCTGCCAGAGCAAGCTTGTGAAGCGCCTCAAGAACAAACATCTCACTGTCGCTGTCGAGGCCAGCGGTGGGTTCATCCAGAAGAATTACGTCGTAATCCGCCACAAAAATCCGGGCCAGGCTCAAACGCCGGGCTTGGCCACCGGATAAGCCTTGGCCGTCTTCTGATACTTGACTGAAAATGCCATCTTCCCGGCTGTCCAGTAAGGGGCCAAGGCCAACGTTCCTCAATGCTGTCTCGATAGCCACATCAGATGCATCCGGGCTGGTCAGCCGAAGGTTGTCCGCCCAGGTGCCATGCACAAGAAATCCGCTCTGGCCTAGCCAGCCAAAGGCAAAGCTGCCTGCTGGCATGCCAAACAGGTGAATATCGCCGCTGTCTGGCACCAAAAATCCTGCAAGAAGATTCAGAAGCGTGGATTTACCACCCCCAGAAGGGCCGGTAAGGGCAATTACATCGCCTTTACCGATCACCAGCGATACATCCCTGAGAACCTTATGGTCTGCTCGAAAAGCCAGTGACACGGAGTTCAGCTCGATGGTCTCGTTGCCTGTAACGGGCTCGGGGGCTGAGGGCGTAGCTCTGAGGCTTTCTGTTTCCTCGCTCGACGATGAAAAAACTGGTTCGTCATCATTCAAACGGGCAAGAATCTCGGCACCAGCCCCAAGCGCAGCGGCCCGATCGTGGTAGTGCTGGGAGAGTATGCGCAATGGCTGAAAGAACTCCGGCGCCAATAACAGAATCAACAGCCCGGAGAACAGCGTTAAATCCGAAGACGGCCCATAGGTTATGTAACCCAGAAGACCAAAACCGATGTAGATAGCGATGACCGCGATGGCGACAGACGCGAAGAACTCGAGAACCGCTGAGGATAAAAACGCAACGCGCAGGGTTTTCAGAGTGATTTTGCGGTACTGATCCGAACGCTGTTGAATCACCTCTGCAGCGCTTTCGGTTTGCCCGAACAATTGCAGAGTGGTTATGCCTCGAACCTTATCCAGAAACTGATCAGATAAACGGCTCACAGTCTCAAAATGCTGTTGGTTAAGCTTCTCCGCGCCCATACCCACCAGTGCCATGAAGAATGGGATCAGTGGGGCCGACAGAAGCAGAAAAATCCCGGCAAGCCAGTCGAGATAGAACACCAACATCAGAATCAAAAGCGGAACGATCAGGGAAAGCGCCATTTGGGGAAGAAAGCGGGCGAAATAACCGTGCAAGGCATCAACGTGGTCAATCCACTCTCTTGCCAGGCTACCTGCAGAGGTTTGCCCCAATTCAAGTGGACCCATGCTGCACCAGTGCTGATGGATCTGACGCCGTGCAGTGCGGCGTACTTGTTCGCTGCATCGTGCCGCAAGGTGAGTTTGCACACCCTGGGCTACAGATCGAAAAACAATGGCCAGAACAAGGCCGAGAAAATAGGGCACCAGCTCAGAGGCTGGCGCATGTTCGATAACACCAAGGTGAACAATGCGCGCCAGAAAAACCATCTGCACGATGGTGGCGACGCCGGCCAGGGTACCTGCGGCAACCGTACCCTGAATCCAGCGCCGGTTGCCACTTGTAAGCCCTGAAAGCCAGCGCCGTACTGCGCGCTGGTCAAGAGCCTGCTTTGTCACTTAGTGGTAACCCTCCCCAGCACGTACCTTGCCCCGGAAAACCCAATAGGTCCACGCCGTGTAGGTGAGTACAAATGGAATAACAATCAGCAAACCGATCAAAAGGAACAGCTGCGAATCGTAAGCCGAGGCTGCATCCCACAGGGTGTAGTCAGGCGGAACCAGATACGGCCACCGGCTGACAATCAAACCCAGATAGGCTGTTATGAACAATCCCATAGTGGCCACGAAAGGCATGCCTTCAAACCGGTTACGCACCGACCGGAATATCTGGAAAGCGCACAGCAAAGTCAGTGCTGGCAGAATCCAGATAAGGCTCAGGTTGCTGAACCAGCGGTCGCGAACCATATCGTCTATAAACGGTGTCCACACACTTATAATGCCAAACACCACCAGCACAGCGGCTAACAGGGGCAGGGTGATTTTGTACGCCCACTCCTGCAACCGGCCTTCGGTTTTCAGGATTAGCCATGTAGAGCCCAGCAGCGCATAACCCGCGAGCAGCCCAAGACCAGTCAATACGGTGAACGGGGTCAGCCAATCAAACGCACCGCCAGTGAACACGCCATTGGCGGTTTCGTAGCCCTGAATGTAAGTGCCTACAACCACGCCCTGGGCGAATGCGGCCACAGTCGAGCCATCGGCAAAGGCCCAGTTCCAAAGATAACGGGAGGTGCGCGCTTTGAATCGGAATTCAAAGGCAATGCCCCGGAAAATCAGGCCGGCCAGCATCAGGAACACGCCAATGTACAAGGCCGGCAGCAATATGCTGTAGACCAGCGGGAATGCGCCCAGCAACCCGGCACCGCCGAGCACCAGCCAGGTTTCGTTGCCATCCCATACCGGAGCAACCGAGTTCATCATCACGTCGCGATCCTGCTCTGTCGGGGCGAAGGGGAAGAGTATTCCCACGCCCAGATCGAAGCCGTCCATCAACACATACATGATTACGCCAAAACCGATGATAAATGCCCACACGAGTGCCAGATCAAGCAGTTCCATAATCAGTGTCCTCCCTGTTTGGTCGGCTGTTCTTTGGAGTCTTGGAGTTCAAATGACGTGTGTGCGGCAGACATAGGCCGTTTAGCCCGTTCAGACTGGGTGTCTGGCTCGTGCTTATCGTTCTCCATACCTTCGTAAAGCACCCGCATGAGGTAATAAACGCCTGCCGTGAACACCAGGGCATACACAACCACGTAGCCAATCAAAGTAAACAGCGCCATACCGCCGGTGAGGGATGGGGTGACTGACTCAGCCTGAGTCATCATTCCATAGACCAGCCATGGAGCCCGCCCAAACTCGGTTACAAACCAACCCGTGAGAACAGCAATAAACGGCGCAACGCTCATGAATCGCATACCCTGAAGGAACCAGGGTGCCTGCCAATAGCGGCCACCTGCACGCAGAACGAGACCGGTAAGAGCAAAAAGAATCATCAACATTCCCAACCCAACCATAATCCGGAAGGACCAGAATACGATGGCAACCGGTGGCTGCTCTGCTACAGGAACATCTTTAAGGCCAGGAATCTCGCCGTCCCATTCGTGGGTAAGAATCAGGCTGGCAAGGCTGGGTACACCAATTTCATAATGGTTGGTTTGGTTTTCCTGATCAGGAATCGCGAACAACAACAGCGGAACGTTGCGGGAGGTTTCCCAGTTGCCTTCCATTGCCGCCACTTTTGTTGGCTGGTGCTCAAGGGTATTCAACCCGTGGAAATCGCCAACCACCAACTGAGCAGGTGCAAGAATCAACAGCAACCAAAGGCACATGGACAATGCTTTTCGGTTTGCCTCCACCTCACGGCCTTTGAGCAGATACCACGCGCTGACACCGGCCACAACAAAGCCGCCGGTCAGGAACGAAGCGATAACCTTATGGGCGAAGCGGAACTGGAAAGACGGGTTAAATATCGCCTCGCTCCAGGAAGTAACGTAGAAAATACCATCTCGCAGCTCGGTTCCGGCAGGTGTTTGCATCCAGCTGTTAGCTGACAGAATCCAGAACGACGATATGAAGGTGCCTGTGGCCACCATGATCGCGGCAAACAGGTGTGCACCAGGTGGCACGCGATCGCGCCCGAAGAGCAACACCCCAAGAAACGCTGCTTCAAGGAAGAAGGCCGTAATAACCTCATAGCTGAGCATGGGCCCAAGGAAGTTGGCAGACGCTTGGGAGAAATTACTCCAGTTGGTGCCAAACTGGAACGACATAACAATGCCGGATACCACACCCATTCCGAACACCACCGCAAACACCGTGGTCCAGAATGAAGACAGCTTCAGCCATACCGGGTTCCTGGTTTTGTACGCAAGCCCTTCAAGCACGGCAATGTAGGAAGCAAGCCCGATGGTAAACACCGGGAAAATGGCGTGAAATGACACGACAAAAGCGAACTGGATTCGCGATAGGATGAGAGGATCTAGTTCCATAGGAACCCCCGGTAAAAGTTAACGTCACAATGAGCGAGCACAGCGCACCCACTCCACAGCTGCCACAGCCTGAATTGTAATATTGTTTTTACCGGCAGTTAGAGAGCATGCTACTGGATGTCGCTGCTAAACCGATAGGGCAGATTGTCGCACCCGTTGATTAAAAACAAGTATGGTGGAAAGCATGAGCTTTTACGAAGAACGCATCCTGCCGCATATTATCGACAAGGCCTGCTCCATGGGGCAGGTTATGAAACTGCGTAGCCAGCTAGTACCCCGGGCCAAAGGCCGTGTGCTGGAAGTAGGCATGGGATCGGGTATTAACCTGGAATTCTACAACCCGGAAACCGTGGAAATGGTTTACGGCCTGGAGCCCTCCGAGGGCATGCGCCGCAAAGCCCAGCCAAATCTAAAGCGCACACCGATTCATGTGGAGTGGCTGGGCTTGCCGGGGGAGAAAATTCCGCTGCAAGATAACAGCGTGGATACCGTGCTGCTTACCTTCACTCTGTGCACCATTCCCGACTGGAACGCCGCGCTGCTGCAAATGAAGCGCGTGTTAAAGCCTGGGGGAGAACTCCTGTTCCTGGAGCACGGCGAGTCGCCCGATGACAGCACCCGCAAATGGCAAAACCGCATCAACCCAAGCTGGAAAAAATTGGCGGGTGGCTGCCACCTGAACCGCCATATCGCAGACCTGATCCGCCATGCCGGGTTTGAGCTTGAGGAACTGGAAAACCTCTACATTCCGAAATCACCAAAGATAGCCGGGTATATCTACAAAGGGATGGCCCGGAAGCCAGTAGCCTGAGGGAAAAACTAACCGAGGGTGTTTTGAATTGCGTTATCGCCCATGGCCTTATACAATTCCGGCCCTCAAAACTTCCCCCCGAATGCTCCGGTGGTGAAATTGGTAGACACAAGAGACTTAAAATCTCTCGACCTCACGGTCGTGCCGGTTCGATTCCGGCCCGGAGCACCATTAAAGTCAGTTTTCTAAGACTTTTAATCCGCAATACGTTTGAAATCCGCACGAACTGAACGGGCTTCCAAGCCCGATCGCCTGAGACTGAGGCTTTGTGCTGCTATGCTGTACGGCTCCCTGCGCACCTCCCACTGTTTCTATACAGTATTATTGAATTCACGAAATCAGGAAGCCACGCATTTTCGTGGAGCTCGCGGTAATACTGAACTAACCTGCTTTTAAATTTGAGACTGAATACGAGAGGCGAGCTTGGAAACAACCAAAAAATGAGAAGTGATCTGAGAGCGAAAATAGTCGAAGTGTGTGACAAAAAAATTGCAGCTAAAGGCAGCACTGTCAGCCTTTCTTTCTATGCATTCTTCGCCAACAAAAATGATGACGCAGAGCGGTTAATGGAAGTAGCTACATGGTGGATACAGACGCACCAGCTTGATCATTTTGAAAAAGCACAGAAAATCAGAGGGATGATAAAGGACGGGCTTTGATCTCGGGTGAATAACAGATAATCACTCCAGCCATGGCGACTCACAAAGGGTAATTACCTTATCTCTGGCTTTGGAACGGAAAACTAGCTGGCGATCGGTGACGAATTCGATTAAGCCCAAGAACATATCGGTTGACGAATTAATGCGCCGGGCAGGGGTGTAGCAGCATTGAATACGGAGTAAACCAATGACCAATGAAAAAATCGTACTGATCACAGGTGCCTCTAGCGGTATTGGCGCAGCCACAGCTGAGAAACTCATCGAGGCGGGGCACAAAGTCGTTATTACGGCGAGAAGTACCGACAAGCTAAATGACATAGTCAAAAGGTGGGGCAACGACAGGGTGTTAGCGGTAACGGCAGACGTGTCCAACTTAAACGAAATTACAAACGTGGTGGACAAAGCCATAGAAACATTCGGCAGGCTTGATGTGGTGTTCGCTAATGCAGGCACAGGCGTTAACGCTCCGGGCATCGAAAACGGTGATCCTGACGAATGGAAAACGATGCTGGACGTGAATATCAATGCGCTGTTGTTTGCCGCCAAAGCCAGCCTGCCCGCATTAAAAGAAACCCAAGGGCATTTTATTATTACCAGCTCCATTGCAGGCAAGATCACATTGAAAGGTTCTGTGTATGGTGCCTCGAAGTGGTTTGCTTACGGATTTGGCCAAAATCTGGCTGCCGAAATGGCTGAATGGAATGGCCGCTGTACCACCATCTGCCCCGGCATGGTCAACACGCCCTTTTTTGATGAAGCCAAGCCAGACAAGCTAGACCCCAGCGATATAGCCGATGCGGTTGTGTATGCTATTTCTGCCGACCCTAGATGCGATGTGCGTGAAATTACGCTGATGCCAACTAAGTAGTTGGTCTTGAGCGACACACGTTCCCTGCGGCTTTACATTTTTCAAGGAACTAGCATGTTCATAGCAGAAACGCCGAGACTAGTGCTTCGGGAGTTGACCCTCAACGACGCTGGTGCGCTTGGGGAAATTCTTGGCGATCCAGAAGTAATGGAATTTTCGACCAATGGGCCGTGCACTGATGACGACACCCGAAAGTTCATTGACGGGTGTCTAACGTCATACAAAGAGCATGGCTTTGGTCAGTGGGGGGTTGTGGACAGTTCTTCGGGAGCCATCATTGGTTTTTGCGGCTTGAGTCCGGTTGACCTGAACGGGGTACAGGAGGTGGAGATTGGTTATCGCCTCGCTCGAAATGCATGGGGCCGAGGTTTGGCTTCAGAGGCTGCCGCGGCAGCGCTCGCGTACGGCTTTTCGAAATGTGGCTTGGATTCCATCATCGCGATTATCGCTCATCGCCATGTAGCGTCTGTTAGGGTAGCGGAGAAAGTGGGACTGAAAATGGATTTCTCAACAACCTACCGTGGCTGGGACGTGGGGATTTGGCGGAAAAAACATGAAGAATGGAATACCAGAAAGCCTCTCACAGAGATATTAAAATGACGTCCAACGAAAAACTTGAACGAAATCCGGTAGCTGGTTTTATACTGATCTTACAGCTGGTTGCCTGGTTCATCGCCCTGAGCCCACTTTTCGGTGACTTCACCAGTTCTGATGCTGCAGGTAATGGAATGGCTCAAGGGTATGCTTTTATATTTGCGACTGTTCCTGGAATGATTTTTATCTTTCTTAGCAATTTTTATTTGGCGTTTAAAAAGCAGTTGAAGAAGTGGTGCAGGGTGGTTTCAGCAATCAATATCTTGGGGTTGCTTCTTCTGTTTCTGGTAATCAGTTAGTTATAAATCCTGGCTATTCCCTGACCACCTTTTTCACCGAGTCCGCTTTTGAAGATTTGGAGCCAACCTTTCTCCAGGCTTCGTATTCTTCGCCATTGATCCACGTAACGCCTATGTGTTCTTCCCAGTTTTCAAAGTCTGCACTTCTGTAGCTATCACCTCCGCAGCCGCCTGCACCATAGGCGATTTCGCAAACTCTCAAAATAATATATTCACCGTCGTAGTCGAGTACCTTCTTGCCACGACCACTATTGGTGCACTGGGTGAACAGGCGGGATGGGACTTTGAATATGACTTCTGCGGTTTTCTCATCACCACTGCCTGTTACTCGGGTGATGGAGCAGGTACCTGCGTAAAATTCGTCGCCGTTGATGGTCACATCCGGCTCCAGGGGTTCCCACCAGGCTATGGGCGCCACTTCCTTTTCTGATTCAACACTCCCGCTTTTGTAAAACTCACAGCCAGTCAGCAGTGCTGCTGCCACTGGTAAGACGAAAAATATACGGAGAGCTTTTGTCACGCGGCTTGCCGTAAACAATTTACTCACTAACTGATACATGCGAACCGCCCATAGAGAAACCTGGAGCCTAGTATACAGATTATGATCACCAGCTTACTTTGGCGCCAAGGGCTTACGCGTGAAAATACACAGTATCGGCGTGCCCTGTTGCCGAATGACAGGTTCAATATCCCGATGCAGAGCGTGGTAGTGATAGAAGGGAACTCTGGGGAACAGGTGATGGATGGAGTGCAGATTCTGGCCCAGCCAAAACCACTCTAATGGCTTCATCCAGGTGGGCATTATCAGGCTGTTGGTGTTGCGGTAACGCTCGGCAGATTTGTAAGGGATGTGTGGCCGATAGGCGAACCAGTAGGCGGTGAAAAAGCCACCCATCACATACCCAAGAAGAACCACCCAGGCAGCGCCGGGTACATCGATCAGGGCAAGAAAGGCCACGCGCCAACCCAGGGAAACCGCTATCTCTGCACAATACACGCTGCGCTCTTTAATCGTGGCTTTGCCCCAGTGGGCACTTACAAAAAACGTATTTTGTAACCACAAAAACTGAAACACCGTGCGAATTGCTCCAATGGGCCCCCGGCCAATTCCGCTGATCAGATAATCAGGGTCTTTGTCTGGCTGGTTGGTGTATCGGTGATGGGTAAAATGCTCAAGCCGGTGTGAGGCGTAGGGAATGGCGATCAGGGGAGCCATTAAATAACCGCACAGATCGTTCACCCAGCGCAGCTTGTCATGCTTGCCATGAATGTTTCCGTGAACGGCCTCATGCACCGGGGTGTAGGCCATGTAGGTGAGCGCAGCAAGAACAAGTGTCGCGGCCCAGGCTGGCATCAGGCCGAATACAAAAAGCACCAAGTTGCCGATAAAACCAACCAGCACCAACGCCACTAAAGCGACCGTTGGCCACCCGAATTGCCCCATGTAGTGTTTTGCGAAAACAACGGCTTCGCGGTTGGCTGCGCTCACATCCTGGGGCATGCTTTCCTCTCGTTTTAATATTTGTTGGGAATATGCTTTCAATGTAATGTCTTCCATAACCTGCGCACAGGGCAGCTCTGGCCAATCGGGAAGCCCTTGTGGCCAGTTATGCTGATCAAACCCAAACTATAAAAGTACCTTGATGATTAACGCTGACCCCATTCTTCATCCCATTGTCATCAGCCAGGTAATGATTAATTTCGCCGCCAGCCTGGGTGTCGATAAGGACACCTGCCTGCAGGGCACGGGCATTACCGATGAGGCCTTGATGGATGGCGAGGCACTCATTGCCCGCGATCAGGAGATGCGTTTGATCGAGAATCTGATTCTTGCGCTGCCAGACACGCCTGCACTGGGCTTGAAGCTTGGAATGCAATACAACGTGGCAACGTTTGGCATTTGGGGCTTTGCGTTGAGTACCAGCCGCACTCTCAGGGATGCTGCCAAAACTGCCATCCGTTACCTGCCGCTAAGCACTGCCTATTGTCGGCTGTATTCGTTCGATGAAGATGGGTTCTTTGGAATTGGTTTAGACCCGGCATCTATCCCCCCGCATGTGCGTCAGTTTTTGCTGGAGCGTGATCTGGCAACGGGTGTGAATCTGGTACGGGAGCTGAGTTTGTCGGGCCTCGCAATCAGTAAAGCTGAGTTTGAAGGGCCTGAGCCTGCGTACTCTGGTTTTATTGAAGAGGTTCTTGGAGTTAACCCCGCCTATAACAGCCAACGTAACGCAATTATGGTGGCGGGCCTTGCAGCCGATAAGCCGTTGCCCACGTTCAATGCAAGATTGGTGAGAATGCTGAACGATCAGTGCCGTTTGCAGCTGGAACAACGGCAAACCAGTGGATTGTCCGGGCTGGTTCGGCAGCAAATTCTAGGCCCGCTTGGTTTGGTGGCAACACTCGATGAGGTGGCCAGCGCGCTCGCTATGTCATCACGAAGCCTTCGGCGGAAGCTGGAGCAGGAAGGTACCAGTTTTCGGGCTCTGGTTGATGAAGAGCGCCGACAAACGGCTACGCAGATACTCAGCGGTAGTGACATGAAACTCGACGAGTTAGCCATTCATTTGGGCTATACCGATACAGCCAGCTTTACCCGGGCTTTTCGGCGCTGGATGGGCGTCTCTCCGGGTGAATATCGCAAAACCAACGTGTTGTAACATGCGCTAAAGGTCGCTTCGACAGCGAACGCATCCTGCCTGATACTGACTGTTTTCTGATTTACGGTGAACGGAGGTAACCCGCCATGACAAATCTGCTGAAAAGGCATACCGATGAGATGGGCATTACAACCCTTACCCTGAGCCAGCCTGAACGGCGCAATAGTCTTTCTCTGGGCATGCTGGATGCTCTGGGTGAAGCTCTCGAAGACATCGCCGCAGACAGCGCTACACGGGTTGTGGTGATTGCGGCTGAGGGTAAGGTGTTTTGTGCTGGCCATGATTTGAAAGAAATTCGCGACCAGCTGGATAGCCACGAGTTTCAGTTGGCGTTGTTTAAGCGTTGTAGTGAGGTAATGCAGCAGGTGGTTAACCTGCCAAAGCCCGTTATTGCCCGGGTGGCGGGTGTGGCGACGGCAGCTGGGTGTCAGCTGGTGGCGAGTTGTGATTTGGCGGTTGCAGAAACGTCTGCTCGCTTTGCCACGCCGGGGGTGAATATCGGGCTGTTCTGTTCAACACCTATGGTCGCACTCTCTCGAGACGTATCACGAAAGCACGCCATGGAAATGCTTCTTACGGGGGAGATGATCGACGCCGCTCGTGCAGAGCAGCTAGGGTTGGTAAACCGTGTGGTCGATGAATCCTTGCTGGATGAGACGGTGTACGCCATGACTCGCACCATTGCTGAGAAATCCGGGCACACGCTGAAAATAGGTAAGGGCGCTTTCTATAAACAGCTGGAAATGCCCCTGGCCGATGCATACGACTACACGGCCAGGGTGATGGCAGAAAACCTGCTTGCGGAT
>Ga0209075_1004375_pt1 | contig 11347 bp, 8 predicted proteins | sample Stecom2011_FD_187523 | JGI IMG/M metagenome (GOLD analysis project Ga0209075, IMG submission 187523) | Agricultural soil microbial communities from Utah to study Nitrogen management - Steer compost 2011 (SPAdes) (version 2) | ecosystem: Environmental > Terrestrial > Soil > Agricultural land...
AACATTTGTAACACTCTTCCTATTCTTGAGTTCCTTCACTGTAAAAAATGATTTACATCATGTATTAAAGACTGATTTATCTTTTTCTTTGCTGCTTATCAATAAAGTAAGTGAATGAACAACTTTAAGCGTCAAAAACAAGTGTATCTCTGGTTAATTTCAGGATGTGTACTGATTGTGATGATGATTATTGTTGGAGGGATCACAAGACTTACAGAGTCAGGCCTTTCTATGACCAATTGGAAACCAGTAACTGGTTTTTTACCTCCCTTATCTGCAGAAGCGTGGCAGTTAGAGTTTGATGGATACAGAGCTTCACCAGAGTTTAAACACTACAATCATCATTTCAATTTAGAAGACTATAAGCGCATTTATTTTTGGGAATATGTTCACCGTTTATTTGGACGCGTTATAGGGTTTGTATTCATACTTCCTTTTATCTGGTTTTGGATTAAAAAAGCATTTTCTCCACGCCTAAAAAGAAGGTTGGGAATTATTTTTATTCTCGGATTGAGTCAAGGAGTTATGGGTTGGCTGATGGTAAAAAGTGGCTTGGTAGAAAATCCACATGTGAGCCATTATCGTCTTTTTCTCCATCTCTTTTTTGCGATTTCATTGGTCCTGTATATTTACTATACTGCCTTAATAGTAAAATATACGAATCATAAATGGAAACCAGAAAAAGGTTTAAAAATATGGACCCTGATCGTTTTCTTACTGACTCTTTTTCAAGTTGCATACGGAGCATTGGTTGCAGGACTAAAAGCAGGTTTTTTATACAATACCTATCCGAAAGTGGGTGCAACATGGTTGCCACAAAGTTTTTGGAATAGCAATGCAGAATTAGGTGCTATGGTGGTCTTAGAAGATCCTGGAACGGTTCAGTTTATTCACCGAACATTTGCTTTAATAGTGATATTGTTTGCTTTTATATTCTGGCGAAAATTCAAAACTCATCAAATACCAAAATGGGTGGGAGTTTCCATCTTACTTCAAGCTGTTTTAGGCATTTTTACATTGATTTATATTGTGCCAATTACATTGGGGGTACTGCATCAATTTGTAGCCATCGTAATCCTTTTACTTCTTACCCATCAGCTTTTTATAGCAAACTATTCAGAGGAATCTAAAAATATTAAAATTCAAAAGTAAAACACAATGAAATATATAATTATAGGCGCAGTAGCAGGTGGCGCAAGTACAGTAGCGAGAATTAGACGGTTAGACGAAAATGCTGAAATCATCATGGTAGAAAAAGGAGATTATGTTTCTTATGCCAACTGCGGATTGCCCTACTATATAGGGGATGTTATCAAAGACAGGTACAAACTGTTCATTCAAGACGCTGCCTCTTTTAAAAAGAGATTCAATATTGACGTTAAAGTTAAAACTGAAGCAATTGAGATTCATCCTACCGAAAAGAAAGTGACTTTATTGGATTTGAACACGCAAAAAGTCTATGCAGAATCGTATGATAAACTCATCCTTTCAACAGGAGCCGTTCCAATTAAACCACCAATTCCTGGAATTCATTCAAAGAACGTTTTCACCTTGAGAGATGTGCACGATACGGACTTGGTTAAGGCTGTGATTCAAAATGAAAATGTAAAGCACGCAACAGTTGTTGGTGGTGGATTCATTGGAATTGAAATGATGGAAAACTTAAGTCATTTGGGAATTAAAACCAGATTGATAGAGCGTGCACCACAAGTGTTGGCCTTTCTTGATGAAGACATGGCCAAAATGGCAAAATCCGAAATTGAAGCAAATGATGTAACAGTTGATGTAAACAATGGCTTGTCTGAAATTATTGATGATTCAGATGGTTCCAAAACTATAAGGTTAGAAAATGGGGAGGCATTTAAAACAGATTTAATCATCTTATCTATTGGTGTAACACCCAATAATTACTTAGCGAAAGCTGCTGGTTTAGAAATCGGTGATAAAGGAGGTGTTTTGGTAAATGACTTCATGCAAACTTCCAACCCTGATATTTACGCCGTAGGAGATGTGATTCAATTTCATCACCCAATTTGTCAAGCTTCTTATCCAATTTATTTGGCTGGACCAGCCAACAAACAAGGTAGAATTTGTGCCAACAATATTGTGAATGGTAATACCAAACGATTCAAAGGATCAGTTTCCACCACCATTGTCAAAGTATTTGGTAAAACTATAGCAGCAACAGGTACAAACAGTCGCATGCTAACGCATCATGGAATTAAGCACATCACTTCTGTTACGCACAGCTCATCAAATGCTGGATATTATCCTGGAGCAACACAAATGATCATTAAAATTGCTTTCGATCCAGAAACTGGTGTTTTGTTAGGTGCTCAAATTATAGGAGAACAAGGAGTAGATAAACGTATAGATGTTTTCTCAACTTATGTCCAAAATAAACAAACAGTTGAAGATTTAATGGAGTTTGAGCAAGCCTATGCTCCGCCATTTTCTTCTGCCAAAGATCCAGTAAATATGGCGGGATTTGTAGCCAATAACATTATGGATAAAGTAATGGAGGTTTTTCAACCGGAAGAGTTAGCGCAATTTGATTCTAACGAATTTCTATTGGATGTTCGTTCTCCACTAGAATTTGAAGCGGGTTCCATTCCCAATGCGATAAACATTGAATTGGATGAATTGAGAAATAATTTTGTGAAGCTTCCAAAAGACAAAACCATTTATTTATTCTGCGAAGTTGGCTTAAGGGGCTACCTCGCAACAAGAATTTTAGTTCAACATGGTTTTGAAGTGAAGAACCTCACAGGGGGATATAGATTTTGGAAAAACACGTTTGGACTTCCTGTTGATATTCCAGAAAAGACATTTATTTAACCGCCAAAAAAGAATCCACAATAAGAAAAAAATTGTTGTGGATTCTTAATAAACTTTCGGAAAACTGATTTTACTCATGTTTTATAATGAGGGTCTTAGCTTTAACTTTACCTAACTTCGTTTCTAATTTAGAAAGTCAAAAATCATGAAAAACATTGCTTTTCCCAGCTGCGAAGAATGTGAAATCCAAACAGGATTTTTCTGTGCTTTTTCAAAAGATGTTAAAAGCGAAATAGGTCAAGATAAACGCCATTTAATGTTTAAAAAAGGCGACCATCTATTTTCACAAGGAAACCATGCCATTGGCTTGTACTGTCTCTATAAAGGGAAAGTAAAACTTACAAAAATGGGGAAGGATGGAAAAGAACAAATTTTGCGTTTTTCAAAACCTGGAGACATCATTGGTTACCGTTCTCTTTTAAATCAAGAGGCTTATCAAGCAAGTGCTACAGCAATTGAAGATGTGTATGTATGTTTAATCTTAAAAGAAACGTTTTTAGACATGGTAGACAAGAACCGTTCTTTCTCAAAGAACATCATCAGTCTGCTGGGGGATGATTTAAAATCAGCTGAAGAAAGTATAGTTGGCTTATCCCAAAAAAGTGTGCAAGAACGAATAGCAGAATCACTTGTTTTGTTGATTAATAAATACGGATATAAAGAAGATGGGGAAACAATCAATGTGAAGCTTTCACGATCAGAATTAGCTAATCTCGCTGCGACAACCCAAGAAACAACAATTCGTACCTTAGCAACAATGGTAAAAGAAGGTTATATTGAATTGAATAAAAAGGAAATTCGAGTGCCTAACTTTAAAAAATTAATGTCTGGAACAACTCTGTTTGATTAAAGTGCTCCAGACACTTTCCTTATTTGAAAGGTTTAAAATTCTTAAAAGGATTCACGGTAACCATTAAATAAGCCCAATTATTAATGGTGTTATTTGCTCCCTTAACGCTTCGCATTGTAGGTGTTCCGAATAACTGTGAATAACCAGCTTGTATCATTACTTCGTCAGCAAACTGATACTTTATTGTGAAATCTATTTCATACCCTAAAAATGGATCCATAGCTTCAAATTCTGAAGTGGCTGGTATAGTTATTAATTCTACTGGTGCAGCTGTGTAGAAGAAGTGATTATCTAATCCAAAACTGAATTTACCAATATTATAATTAGCTTTCATAAACCCATCAATTACCCCAACATTTCCTTCATGATTTCCAACATAAAAGTAATCCATAAATCCGTTGAATCCATGGTTAGTTCCGTATAATGGAGAGAACGAACGATTCATGTCATCTAAAGTATTTTCTTCAGAAGTTCCTGATAGTACTTCCCCTCCTAGAGTGAACTTCCAGTTTTTGTCCAACTTATAAGTTCCTGCAATACTGGCATTAAAAGCACTAACCCCATGATTGGTTATGTCTTCACCCATTTGGTAATATCCGTATCCAATAACATCAAACTTTTCACGACTATATACTAAGTGTGTACCAAATGTCTGTGTAAAGTGATTTGCTCCTTTTTGCTTTCCATCTTGAAGATATATCCTTTCCATTCCATTGTTTAAGAAAAGCACACTCGCATTTAAGTTACCCCATTGTTTATTGGCCCATAGATATTGAAATGTTTTATAGTTATTAAGTTGATATATAATTTGACTATTTGAAGGCCTTTCTTGATTATAAGCGGCACCAACATCAACGCTCCATGTGCTGTCTCTAAACTTTACAATAGCTGCATCATGTCTTCTTGCTTGTAATGCCCAATCCAATGATCCAAATATTCTATCATTGTCATAAGAAATAGGTTGACGCCCCATTTTTACTGACCATTTTTCGCTCAAGAATAAAGAAACATTGGCTTCAAAAATAGACAGTAAACCATTGTTGTCTATTGCTAAATGTGAAGTATTTCCCCACGTCCTAACATCTTGAACAGTTAAATTAAACTGAAACCTTTCATGGTTGTAGATTGCTCCAAGTCGTGCCCTTTGAGCCACATAAAACCCTGGAAAATCTGTGTTTAAAAGCGGTTGTTGATATCCGTTCAATAACTCAGTCCTTACTTTATATTGGCCTGTGAGTTCAAGTTGAGAAAACCCGTAAAAGGAACTCAACATAAATGCGCATAATAATGTTATGGTATGTTTCATAATTAATTTTTTGATGTAAAGGTGAAGATATAATATCCAATTAGATATGACAATTATCAACTTTAATTATGTTTTTTGACATTTGTTAGTAATTCATTGATTATAAAAGTAGTTGAATGCGTTTGCTTAGTCTTTTTAGTTGGTTATAATGTGATTTAAATTTTTGGAGTTTACTTTGTTTCTTTCTCAATTTATGATTTTAACCAGTTATCCGTTTGTTTTCTTTAATCTTTTGACATTTTACCAATGCAAGTAAGATATTCTTGAATTTTTTTAAAGTTTTATGTTGATAGTTTTAATTCAACTTCCCCCAAAAAACAGTAGGTTTTAGTTACAAAGGAACTTCCTGTTTAAATCTTGAACAAAAATGTGAAATAAAAAACATTTTTTAGTTGTAAAGCTTTGTATATTAGCGTTTAGTATGTTGATTAAAATGGTTTTTTACTTATGATTCCATAGAATTACATATCGATTATTTTAATAAAGCGTCTATTTTTTAATTATACTTAAATAGTGCAAAAACCTATGAAACTAACATTGTTTAAAAAACACTTAAGTGTTTTTATTCTAATTTTTATGCTCAGTGGTAAAGTGTTTTCACAATCCCCTGCAATTGTTTCATTCCCTGACAATACCGAAAGTGCTGTAACGGTTTGTAACGATCCATCATTGGTAATTGTGCAAATAGACTTTAATTCCGAGGCGAATGGACAAACAGAAGCAATTATTAATTTGCAACTCGGACAAGCATTAGAGTATGTTTCTGGTTCGGTATCTAAAATTTCCGGTGAATCAAGGCTTACTATTGATGATTATGGTGGAACAGTAAACGCTCCACAATTTAAGATTTCTGGAACTATTGCCACAAATAACAGGTTGACATTTTCATTAAAGCAACGTGCTGATTGTAACACAATGACGGCTTCTAAAAACAATACTATTTTTGAAACCGTTGTTACCACAACAGTAAATGAAGAGTTTTAAATACTTCCTATACTGTATTCGGTAATGCTGGAATCTCACCTGACCCATTGAGTTTTCAAGCTGAATTCCCTATCGATTCTGATAATTGGGAGTCATTAACACCTTCTGTAGTTGGAGTGAATTATACTGTTGATTTATCCAATCATTCAGGTTACCCTTCAGAAGGGTTAAAAGGGGCTTTAGATGATGGAGGGAACCCTAACTCACGTTTAATTGGTGTGAGATACAATATGCTGACCAATTGTGATTTTGTAGCAGGCTCTTCTTTTAAGATGGAAGCTAATGCAAATAATGTCTGTGGAAGTATTGCTGCAGGTTCTGGAAGAAAGGTGTCAACAACAAGTATAAATATTGATGGAATAACTGGTAAATATAATGTTACACTTAATCTTTCTAAACAGTCAGGGTCTTTCAATAACTGTGAAGGACAAACTGTTTTTAAAGGTGATTATTTAGTGAACTCCACAGGTGCTGAAACGGGAGATAATGCTTATGTGGAAATCACTCTTCCGTTTGGATATAATTATATACCAAATTCATTGATTCCTGTACCTGGTAATCATCAAGTGACGTTTCAAAGCATTACTACAAACTCTACAGGTGAAGAGGTTATGAGGTTAAAGGTGCCTGCCGGAATGGTTTCAGGTAATATGTTAGAGTATACGTTTGAAGTAAAAGAAAGTTTTAGTGATTATGTACCTTGTGGTAATAAATCCATTGAGGTGGTTGCTATTGATAATGTTTCAGATGTTTTATGTTCTTCAGCACCTGAAGGAAAATGTCCAGCAGTAAACATAGAGGTAGGAAAGACCAATTTCGATTTTTCGGTTGAAAAGCCAAGTGTGAATATTTTTACCAATACTGCTGTTTCAGCAACTAATGGTAATAATCAGGATATTACCGCCAACATTACTGTTAATAATCTTCATCCAACCTTTGATGTTTCCGCAGGAACGACTATCCAAGCTTATTACGATGAAAATCAAAACGGTATTGTGGATGGAGATGATATTCTTTTAGGTAGTGAATCAATTACCTCTTCGATTTCAGCAGGGTCAAGTCTTACAACTTCTCTTTCATTTACAGCTCATCAATCCCAAGCTTGTAATATACTCTTAGTAGCTTCTACAGATAAAAACCTTTGCTTGTGTTCGGAAAGTTTCGTTAGAATGGTAGAGCCTACATTCTGTGCGTTTCCACTACCTGTGCAGTTAACCTCTTTCCATGCTTCCTGTGAAAAAGGAAGAGAAACTGTATTGTCTTGGACAACTGCTTCAGAAAGTAATTCATTAAACTTTGAAGTTAGCAAGTCATTAGATTTGAAGTCTTGGGAATTGATTGATGTTATTTCTGCGAAAGGAAATTCAAATGAAATGAATGTATATTCAACCATTGATAAGTTTGCAAGTCCAGACGTAACATATTATCAATTGGTGCAAAGAGATATAGATGGAAAAGAAAATACATACTCCCCGATCAGTAACGTCTGTGATGATCTTGATTTAAAGGGGATGTCGGTTTATCCTAATCCAACAAATGGTAAGTTTAACGTTGAATTCTATTCTAATTCAGAAACTACATGTCAATTGCAAATTATAGATGTAAATGGTAGACAGATTATTGTGCAAAAACATCAATTAAAGAAAGGCAAAAACACATTTATATTGTCAAAAAACCCAATTTGCTAAGTTGATTGTGAATTAGCAGCAGACATAACATGATCGAACTTTTTGTTTCCTTTAAAAGCTAAGTCAAATTTTCAAACTGTTTATAGATTTTTTCCTGATTACTGATTCTTATCAGTAATCAGGAAATTTCCTAAGATTTTAAATCCTAACTTCTTATTTTGATTCATATTTGTGTTTTTTAATACAAAACCCAATGAATAGAAATATCATTCGAGTAACGAAAAGGTTTACTTTTGAAATGGCCCATGCCTTATTTAATTATGATGGGAATTGCCGTTATATTCATGGACATTCCTATAAACTCTACGTTACACTACTTGGGAAAGTTAAGGAAGACGCTTCATCACCAAAAGACGGAATGGTTTGTGATTTTTCTGTTTTGAAAGACATTGTGAATGAAAAGATAATCAACATTTATGATCACACCTTGGTTTTAAATAAAAAAGATGAAGACAAAATAGCACTCATTGACGTTAACCAGCGGACCATTCTATTTACAGTACAACCCACATGTGAAAACCTTTTGATTCAATTTAAGAATGATATTCTTGAAACTTTACCGAATGATTTGTCATTAGCAAACATTAAACTCTATGAAACGGAAGGGTCTTTTGCAGAATGGGATTTAAATGACCAAAAAATCTAAAATTAAATTTCTTCTTTTGTTAATAACAATTTCCTTTTTTTAATGAAAGAATAGGAAAATAGGCATGTTATCGCCCTAAAAAGATATTCACAATTGATTTACTTAGCTTAAAATTTCCCAATCTAATTTTCCTTTTTTCACCGTATTCCCCTCCTAAATCCAACAATCCAAAGATTGTTTTAACAATTTTTACAAATTGATTATGAATATACTGGCTCAATAATTCAGCGTGTTTTGTGTAACAAATGTACTTGATGGTCTGTCGAAAAGGGTATTTAGAATGATTCTAAATTGATTTTAAAAGGACTATTATTGTCATGAAACTGTCATTGAGTATGGATATTCTGCTAATTTTGCTTCCAATAAGTATTGCGAATTAGCACGTAAATTTGTGAAATTATAAATCAAAATATCTAAGAATCAGATGTTTAACAAGGTAAATAAAGGATTGTACGCGTTTGTTTTAACGCTCTTCATGTTGACGACATATGTTTCCAATGCACAGGAAGGTGAGTCAATATTTAATTCAAAGTGTGCAACTTGTCACTCTCCTCACAAGGACATGACAGGACCAAAACTCTTTGAAGTTCGCCAGAAATGGGAAGAAGGAGGGGCTTTAGAAGGCTCTTTACACCAGTGGGTAAAAAACTGGCAGGTAGCTGCAGCAAATGACCCTTATGCAAAAGAAGCTGCAAATTGGTCTCCATCAGCAATGTCAACTTTCGCTGATTTGAATGATGATCAAATTGAAGCGATTTTTGATTACGTTGATGCACAGCCTTTGCCTGGAGCAGGTGGAGCAGCAAGCGCTGGTGCAAGTGATGTTGCAGTCAATACAAACGTAGAGGAAAATGACTTGGGATGGATCTGGTATGTACTGGGTGCTGTCTTTTTAGTTATTATATTCTCTGTGGGTGGTGTTAAACGTCAATTGAAAGAATTGGATGAAGATGCTGATAAGGAAATCAAAATCGGTTCTAAAGCATGGGTTTTCAAAAACAGAAAATATGTTGGAATGGGAGTTCTTGTTCTTACAATGGTTGTAGTTACATGGGCTTTACTCGGTCTTAATCAAATTGGTGTTGTTACAGGTTATCAACCTAGTCAACCAATTGCTTTCCCTCACGATATTCATGCTGGGATTAACGGGATTGACTGTAAATACTGTCACAACTCAGCAGACAAATCTAAAACAGCTGGTCTTCCAACGACAAACCTTTGTATGAACTGTCACAAGCAGATTCAAGGTGAAGGAGATCAAGTTGAGAAAATCAAGAATATTTATAAATCTGCAGGTTTCTCACCAGAAGGAGGGGGAACTTATAACGGTGAAACAGAAAATATCGTATGGAACAAAGTACATACTTTACCAGACCACGTTTACTTTAACCACGCTCAACACGTTGAAATTGGAGGTATAGATTGTAAACAATGTCATGGTGATATGACGAAGCAAAAGGAGTTAGCACGTGTAGTTCCTGTTGAAGAGTTAAATAAAATTGAAGGTAACGTACAACTTACAAAAGCTACCCTAACAATGGGTTGGTGTATAGAGTGTCACGGTGTTAAAGAAGTTTCATCAGGACCTTTAGAAGGAAAAGGTGGATACTATGATGAAATTCATAAACGTCTTCTTGAAAATGATGAGTCATTGTACTCAAAATACCTTGAGGATGGTAAAGTTACAGTAGACGAACTTGGCGGATGGGAATGTGCTAAGTGTCACTACTAATTAATTGAAAGTTGATAGCTAAATAATATAGGCAATGAGCAGAAAATATTGGAAAGGTCTTGAAGAGTTAAACGAAACTCCTGAGTTTATTGAACTCAGAGACCAAGAGTTTGGTCAAGATGTAGTAAGTGTTGATGAGTTTTTATCTGATGATAAATTAAGTGAGTCGTCTACGCCAAGAAGAGATTTCTTGAAATTCTTAGGGTTTAGCGTTGCTGCTGCTACAATTGCAGCGTGTGAGGCTCCGGTAACAAAAGCAATTCCATATGTTAACAAGCCTGTTGATGTTACACCAGGTGTTGCAACATGGTATGCTTCTACATATTATGATGGAAACTCTTACGCAAACATCCTTGTTAAAACAAGAGAGGGTCGACCTATTTATATTAAAGGGAACAAAGATTTCGGATTTACTAATGGTGGATCAACACCACAAATAATCGCATCTGTTCTTTCTTTATATAACGAAGCAAGATTACAATATGCATTTAAAGATGGTCAAGGTGTAGCTACAGCAGATGCTGATAGTGAAATCATGGCTGAACTGAATAAGATTAAAGCGAAGAATGGTAAAGTTGTTCTTGTGTCTAACACACTTGCATCACCTTCAAGCTATAAAGCCGTTAAAGAATTAGAAAACGCAATAACTGGTGGTGAAGATGCTGAGCAGGGTGCTAATTTTGAGCACATTCAATACGACTCAGTTTCTTACGCAGGGATTAGAAAAGCAAATGAGCTTTCTTTTGGTGAAGCGTTGATTCCTGATTACGACTTTTCCAAAGCAAAAACAATTGTAAGTTTTGGAGCTGACTTTTTAAGTACTTGGTTGATGTCAACACAGTATGCAGGACAGTATTCTGAAACACGTAACCCTGACGGTAAATGGGTAAATAAGCATTACCAAATTGAATCTAACATGTCAATTACTGGTTCTAATGCTGATGTTCGTTTAATGATTAAGCCTTCTGAAGAAGCTGGAATATTAGCAGCTTTAGTGAAAGAACTAGGTGGGTCATCAAATGGAGTTTCATCTTCTGTTCCTGAAACAGTAGGTGCAGAAAACATTAAGAAGATCGCAAAAGATTTAAAGAAAGGAAACGGACTTGTTATCTCCGGATCTAATAATATTGGAATTCAAGTTTTAGTAAATAAAGTAAACTCTTTAATTGGAGCTTACGATTCTACAATCAACTTGAACAATCCAGTTCATATGTTTGCTTCGGAAGACGATAAAATGATGAAGCTTGTTGCTGATGTTGTTTCAGGAAAAGGTCCAGATGCAGTTTTCTTCTATGGCGTTAAC
>Ga0209075_1004376_pt1 | contig 11344 bp, 11 predicted proteins | sample Stecom2011_FD_187523 | JGI IMG/M metagenome (GOLD analysis project Ga0209075, IMG submission 187523) | Agricultural soil microbial communities from Utah to study Nitrogen management - Steer compost 2011 (SPAdes) (version 2) | ecosystem: Environmental > Terrestrial > Soil > Agricultural land...
AAGCAACTATGAGTGTGGAAGAAAATATCAAAAACATTGATTTAAAATTCTACCCCAACCCGACAACAGATTATTTCAACATTATATCAGAGGCAATGATTCAGTCTGTCGAATTATATGATGTTTCGGGAAGATTGGTAAGAACAAGTTTAGTAAACGATTTTGAAACCCAACAAAACGTAATTAACTTGAACAACGGAGTTTATATTTTAAAGATTAAAACACACGAAGGAGAAGTTACAGGAAAAATAGTGAAGAAATAGATTGATGTTATAAATAAAAAATCCGTCTTGTGGGTACAAGACGGATTTTTTATAGCTATTAATTTGAAATTATTCTTTGCTTAAGTTTTTCATTTCGGTTTCGATCATCTCGTAGAATTGGTCGATTTTCGGAAGTATTAAAACTCGCGTTCTACGGTTAGTCGAACGATTTTCAGAAGTATTGTTAGCAACTAACGGTACGTGTTCTCCTCTACCAGCTGCAATAAGCTGAGATGGTTTTACGCCCAATTCTTGAAGTACTCTTACGATAGAAGTTGAACGCTTAACACTCAAATCCCAGTTGTCTAGAAGAACTCCCGAACGATACGGAACGTTATCTGTATGACCTTCAATCATACATTCAAATTCCGGCTTAGAGTTGATAATTTTAGCAACTTTTGCTAAAACTTCCCTAGCTTTAGTGCTTACTTCATAACTTCCTGTTCTAAAAAGCATTTTATCAGCAATAGAAATAAAAACAACTCCTTTTTCAACGTTTACTTCAATATCCGGATCGTTTATTCCTACTTCTCTTTTGATAGAAGTTACCAAAGCTAATGTAACCGAATCTTTTTTGGTTAAAGCATCCTGAAGACGAGTGATTTTCATGTCTTTTTCTCTGATGCTCTCTAAAGATTTTTCTAAATTAGCAGCGCCTTGAGCAGAAAGGTGAGTAATATTCGTAAAGTTTTCTTTTAAAGTAGCATTTGTTTCTTTTAATAAATCAACCTGAGCTTGAAGTCCGTTCTTCTCAGTCAAGCACGTATTTAACTTTACGGTAGTAGAATTCAATAAATCTTGAATTTCTTTATTTTTCCCTTCAAGTTCTGCAATTTTCTTTTTTGAACCGCACGAGGTAAGCGTTAAAGCCCCCGCAACTGCACATAATAAAAAGACTTTTTTCATAAATTTTATATGTTTTTTTTAGTTTATACAAAGGTAGAAATTTAAAATATAACTTTCTTCGCTGTCTGTTATTTTATCTCGGAAAAAAGTTTTTTTCGCTTGATATAATAATCAAAAACTATGCTATTTAAATAGTAATAATTATTTTTTTGTTCAAATGTTCTTTTTTGAAGTGTTTTTTTCAGTTTAGCATATACCGCAAAGTGAGAACGAACAATTGCCCAAGTATGTTTAGGTTTGATTTGAAGTAAAAAAAAGACTCCTGCTATACCATCCAAACACAATCGAATAAAAAACACATAAAACAGTCCTTTTTTCGGATGATTTTTGAGCAATGTAAAAATAGAATTTCTAAAGTTCAGAAATGTTTTTTGAGGAGAATTCTCTTTAAGAGTAGCACCTCCAAGATGATAAACAGTTGATTGAGGAATAAATTTTATTTTTAGGTTCTGATTTTGTATTCTCCAACAAAGATCTATTTCTTCTTGATGGGCAAAAAAATCTTCATCAAAACCTCCGAATTCTTCGAATGTAGTTTTTCGGATAAATAAACAAGCTCCTGATGCCCAAAAAATTTCGGTTATCTTATCATATTGATTGTGGTCTTTTTCCAAAGTCGAAAAAATTCTTCCTCTACAAAAAGGGAAGGCGTACTTGTCTATAAAACCACCTGCTGCTCCTGCATATTCAAAATATGCTTTGTTTTTATAATCTAGTATTTTAGGTTGTAGCGCAACGGTTTGAGGTTCATTTTCAAAAACATCCAACATCGTTTTTAACCAATTCTCAGTCACTTCTACATCAGAATTCAACAAAACCAAATACGGTTCAACTACTTGTTTTAGAGCGATGTTATACCCTTTAGCATATCCAAAGTTTTCGGAATTTCTGATAATTTGAATAGTTGGATAGTTTTCTTCCAAAAACAAAACAGAATTGTCTGTTGAAGCGTTATCAGCAACATAAATTTTAGCTAAATCAGAATGTTCAACCACCGAAGGTAAAAACTTTTCTAACAAATGCTTCCCATTCCAATTAAGTATGACTACCGCAATTTTTTTCATGGTGCAAAGATATAACGGAATCTGCTTTTTAAAACATAAAAAACACCAAATATCATTTCTAAAAAATTAACAAATCCAAATCAAATATTTATCTTTGGCAAGCATTTTGGGAAAGCCATTTTGCAACTCTTAAAGACAACCTTATGAAAACAAAACTACTTTACCTTCCTTTATTTTTGCTCATTTTAAGTTGTTCAAGCGTAAAACAAGCAAACCAAGCTTTATATTCTGGAAATTACGAACAAGCTATAGATATTGCCGTAAATCGACTTCAAAAAAATAAAAACAAAAAAACTGATTTTCAACAAATCGAAATCCTAGAGAATGCCTTTTCGAAAATGAAAAATACGTATCAGGACAGAATCAACTTCTTAAAAAAAGACACGAACGTAAACACCCAACAAATTTATAATATGTACCTGAGTATGGATAATATTCAGAATAAAATAAAGCCTTTACTGCCTTTATATAAGTCTAACGGAACTCAAGCAAGCTTTATATTCGAAGATTATTCTGATGATATTATACAAGCTAAACAAGATTATATTAATACGCTTTATGATGAAGGAGTTGCTTTAACTAGAGGCAATAAAGCAGACAACCGAAAAGCCTATGCTATTTTTGGACAACTTCTGAATTTGTATCCGAACTATAAAGATGCAAAAAAACTCCGTGAAAACGCAAGATATTACGGAACAGACTTCGTATTTGTAGCTATCGAAAACAATACTAACGTTATAATTCCTGCTCGTTTAGAACAAGATTTATTGGATTTTAATACCTATGGGTTAGATGATTTCTGGACCGAATATCATGCTAACAAACGCTCTACTGTCAACTATGATTATGAGGTGGTACTGGAATTTCGCGAAATTTTGATTTCTCCGGAGAGAATATCAGAGAAAGAAGTCCCTCTAGAAAGAGAAATAATCGAAACCTCATACAGAACCGATAGAAACGGAAACTATCTTATGGATGAAAAAGGGAACCGAATCAAAGAAGAGAAAAAAATTAACGTCAAAGGAAAGCTAAAACAAGTTATTCAAACCAAATCAGTTGCCGTAGGAGGTCAGGTTCATTATTTTAATCTGCAAAACAATCAACGCATAAATAGTTATCCGTTACAATCGGAATTTATCTTTGAAAATATCTTTGCAACCTTTAGTGGAGACAATAGAGTACTAAACAATGACGAATTGGCTATGACTAAAAATAAATTTGTAATGTTCCCGCCTAACGAACAAATGCTTTTTGATGCCTCAAACGATATCAAATCAAGATTTGCTGCTATACTAAAGAGATATAAATTTAATTGAGAAATAAGATGAATATAAAAAATGCACAAATAGAAGTTGACAAATGGATTAAAAATCACGGAGTTCGTTATTTTAACGAATTGACTAATATGGCTCAACTTACTGAAGAAGTCGGTGAAGTAGCTCGGATTATAGCTCGAAGATATGGCGAACAGTCAGAAAAAGAAAGCGACAAAAACAAAGATTTAGGCGAGGAACTGGCTGATGTGATTTTTGTAGTGTTATGTTTGGCCAATCAAACAGGTGTAGATTTACAAGCAGCTTTTGACAAAAAAATGGAATTAAAAACCAAGAGAGACCACGATAGACATCACAATAATGAGAAATTAAAATAATTTTTGTGGATATATAATAATTGTTAAATTTGTTTTTAAACTAATAAATAGAAATACTATGGGATTTTTTGCAGAATTTAAAGAGTTTGCCGTTAAAGGTAATGTAATCGATATGGCTGTCGGAGTTATTATCGGAGGAGCTTTCGGAAAGATTGTTAGCTCTCTTATCGAAAATGTAATTACTCCATTATTATTAAATCCTGCCTTAGAAGCAGCCGGATTAAGCAAAGTAGAAGAATTGACCATTTGGGGAGGAGTTCAGTATGGAGTATTCCTTTCGGCAGTAATTAACTTTATTATTATCGCTTTTATATTGTTTATGATGATTAAAGCAATAAATAAACTTAAAAAACCAGAGCCAGTTGCAGAACCACCAGCTCCTGCAGGTCCAACACAAGAAGAATTATTGGCCGAGATTAGAGACTTATTAAAAAAATAAATATTACAAAAAATCCCGAACTCTGTTCGGGATTTTTTTATTCTATAAATAAAGATTTTAATTCGTGAGCATCTGAAGGCTTCATCTTACCAGCTATCACCAAACTTAATTGTTTTCTTCGCAATGCTGCGTCATAACGTTGTTTTTCTAAATCAGTTTCTGGTATAATTTCCGGAACCGCTACCGGACGACCCGTTTCGTCAACAGCCACAAAAGTATAAATAGCTTCGTTGGCCTTGGTTTTAACTCCAGATTCTCTATCTTCAATCCAAACATCTAAGAATATTTCCATTGATGACGAAAAAGCACGAGATACTTTAGCCTCTACCGTAACCACACTCCCGAGCGGAATAGCACGATTAAAAGCCACGTTGTTTACAGATGCGGTTACACAAATCCTGCGAGAGTGTCTTCGAGCCGTAATACTTGCTGCTCTATCCATACGAGCCAGTAATTCTCCTCCAAACAAATTATTCAAAGGATTGGTTTCTCCGGGAAGCACCACATCGGTAAGAACCGTAAGCGATTCAGAAGGTGTTTTGGGTTGCATAAAATGATTATTAAAGTAATAATTTTCTTCTTTCTCTTGCCAAAAGCGTATTTTTCATCAGCATGGCAATGGTCATCGGTCCTACTCCTCCAGGCACAGGCGTAATATAAGATGCTTTTTTGCTTACGTTCTCAAAATCTACATCGCCCTTTATTACATATCCTTTTGGATTAGTTTCGTCTGGAACTCTGGTAATTCCTACATCAATAATAACGGCATCGTCTTTGACCATTTCGGCTTTCAGATAATTTGGAACTCCAAGTGCTGTAATGATAATATCGGCTTGTGAAGTGATTTGAGTAATGTTTTTGGTATGACTGTGTGTAAGCGTAACGGTTGAATTACCCGGAAAGCCTTTACGGCCCATTAAAATACTCATCGGGCGACCTACGATATGACTTCTTCCGATAACAACCGTATGTTTTCCTTGAGTTTCTACACCATATCTTTCTAATAACTCTAAAATTCCGAAAGGTGTAGCCGGAATAAACGTACTCATATCAAGTGCCATTTTTCCAAAATTTTCCGGATGGAAACCATCCACATCTTTGCTAGGATCAATAGCCATAATCACTTTTTGCTCATCGATTTGTTTCGGAAGCGGAAGCTGAACGATAAACCCATCGATATTGTCATCTTGATTGAGTTCTTCGATTTTTTTAAGAAGCTCCACTTCAGAAGTGGTGTTAGGAAGCCGGATAAGAGTTGACTCAAATCCTACTTTTTCGCAAGCTTTTACTTTGCTGGCTACATAAGTCATACTTGCTCCGTCATTTCCTACAATAATGGCTGCCAAGTGAGGTACTTTTTCGCCTCTGTCTTTGATTTTTTCTACTATCTGAGCAATTTCTTTCTTGATGTCCTCAGATGTTTTTTTTCCGTCTAATAGTTGCATGAATGTGTTGTGTTGTTGTAATGTGTATTTCTTGAAAATTATTTAGTTTTCTGTAAAAGCTTCTTAGCACAATCTGAAGCACAAATGAGTCCCGCTCCCATCATAATAACATCTTTTAAGACCAACCTGCCTGCTCCCGATAGATACGGAAATCCGAATTGAGGAGTAGGAAAATCACCTCCGAGATTAGGAACATATACTTCGGGAGTAGTAATTAAAAAAGATAGAGTAACCAACGACATCCCGAAAGTCAGCAGCCCACCTATTAATCCGATTTTAGCATACCATATTCCCAAAAATGTTAATAGCCCTATTACTATAATCACAGCGCCTAAACCATACGAAAAAATATAAGTTCCGTTTTCTGTATGCCAGTCGATGTTTTTTTGTACGGTTTTTCCTTCAGGATTTTTATATTGTTGATATTCTGGAGCATCTTTGGTATAAAAAAACGACATCACCGGACTGTTTGCCACAAAAGGGACAATTCCGTCTGCTTCGTACTGAAAAGCTTTTAGCCCGCCTATCCAAACCATAACAATTAGTATCGCTATACGCGTTATGTTAATAAATTGGCTTTGCAGGTCGGCTAAAGTTCTAATCAGTTTGTTCATGTTCTTTAGATTTAATTTTAAATGAGAGTAATTATCTCATCCCTGGAGGCATTCCGCCCATCATTCGCATCAGGTTTTTGGCTCCTCCTCCTTGCATCATCTTCATCATTTTACTCATTTGATCAAACTGCTTCATCAGTTGATTAACCTGTTCGATTTTTGTACCCGAACCTTTAGCAATCCTCACTTTTCTTTTATGATCGATAATAGAAGGTTTGCTTCTTTCTTTTGGAGTCATCGAATGGATAATGGCTTCGATATGTTTAAAGGCATCATCTTCTATTTCAACATCTTTTAGGGCTTTTCCTGCTCCGGGAATCATTCCCATCAGGTCTTTCATATTCCCCATTTTTTTGATTTGTTGGATTTGAGTCAAGAAATCATCAAAACCAAACTCATTTTTAGCGATTTTCTTCTGTAGTTTTCGAGCTTCCTCTTCGTCAAATTGCTCTTGAGCTCTTTCAACTAAAGAAACCACGTCTCCCATCCCCAAGATACGGTCTGCCATACGAGAAGGATGGAATACATCGATAGCTTCCATTTTTTCTCCAGTTCCGATAAATTTAATCGGTTTATTTACTACCGATTTAATCGAAATAGCAGCTCCACCACGAGTGTCACCATCTAATTTGGTAAGCACGACTCCATCAAAGTTCAACCTATCGTTGAAGGCTTTTGCTGTGTTTACTGCATCTTGACCGGTCATCGAATCTACCACAAAAAGGGTTTCGTGTGGTTGGATTGCTTTATGTACATTAGCGATTTCGGTCATCATCTGTTCGTCAATAGCCAAACGACCTGCTGTATCGACAATTACAACATTAAAACCATTTGCTTTGGCATGCTTGATAGCGTTTTGAGCGATTTCGACAGGGTTCTTATTTTCCGGTTCAGAATATACTTCTACTCCTATTTGCTCTCCTACCACATGCAATTGGTTAATAGCTGCAGGACGATAAATATCACAAGCCACTAAAAGTGGTTTTTTTGTCTTTTTGGTCTTTAGAAAATTAGCTAACTTCCCTGAAAAGGTAGTTTTACCCGAACCTTGTAATCCGGACATCAAAATCACTGTTGGGTTTCCTGAAAGATTAATTCCGGATGTTTCTCCTCCCATAAGCTCGGTAAGTTCGTCTTTTACGATTTTTACCATCAACTGCCCTGGTTGGAGGGTAGTAAGTACGTTTTGACCAATTGCTTTTTCTTTTACGCGATTGGTAAACTCTTTAGCAATCTTAAAGTTAACGTCTGCATCAAGCAATGCTCTACGTACTTCTTTAAGGGTTTCTGCAACGTTTATTTCAGTTATCTTCCCGTGTCCTTTTAACACGTGAAAAGCCTTGTCTAATTTATCGGTTAAATTGTTAAACATAAGTGTTTAAGTCTTTTTTTGTTTAATTTGCAAAGATAGTTTTTTTGGTTGTAATGTCAAAAGCTAGAACGGTTTAAGTTAAGTCTTAAAATTCACATATTTTGATTTGTTTTTCTTTCTAAAAAGAAACTTATAAAAACATAAAATAGTTATACATCAACCTACTGCCAGCATCAAAGTTGATTTATTGAATTTAAAAACTTGATTAAATGACTAAATAGTAGTATTTTTCAAAAAATATTATAAAAATGAAATGAAAACTACTAAAAAATTTTTCGATTTCAATAAAGACCAACAAAAAGGTATTCTATTATTTTTGTTTTTAGTTTTAGGGCTACAAGCTATTTATTTTTATATTTCGTTTAAGGATAATTTTGTTGAAGATGAGCCTGAAAAAATAGATTGGCTTGCCAATCAAAGTTGGATAGACAGTCTGAAAGCGATCGAAAAACCGACTTATCAAATGTATCCTTTTAACCCGAATTTCATTACCGACTTCAAAGGTTATCAACTCGGAATGTCAGTTGAAGAAATTGATCGATTACACGAGTTTCGAAAAGAAAACAAGTATGTAAATTCAGCTCGAGAATTCCAAGAAGTCACAGGTGTTTCAGACAGCTTACTAGATGAAATTTCAATATATTTCAAATTTCCGGAGTGGGTGAACAATCCTAAAAAGCCCGTTTATCAAAAGTTCGAAAAGCACGTCGAAAATATTGTAATTAAAGATTTAAATCTCGCTACTCAAGAAGATTTAATGGCAGTTAGAGGAATCGGTCCTGCTTTTTCAGAGAGAATTTTAAAATATAGAACTTCGTTAGGAGCTTTTGTTTCGTTCGAACAATTAAGTGAAGTGTATGGTTTGTCTGAAGAGGTTATTAACGAAATGCGCAAATACTTCGTCATTTCAGATGTTTCAAATATTCGGAAAATAAAAATAAATGAACTTTCTATGAAGGATTTAGGAACATTTCCTTATTTTAGGTATCCTGTTTCTAAAGAAATCGTAACATATAGAAGCATGAACGGAGAAATCCAAAACAATGAAGATTTGGCAGAAATTAAAGGTTTTCCTTTTGAAAAAATAGAAATAATTGCCTTATATTTGGAATTCTAAAAATTTAACTAAAAATACTATGAATTTTCAGACATCCGAAACTCAAAAGATGATTGCACAATCTATTCGAGATTTTGCAGAAACCCACATCAGACCTTATATTATGGAATGGGACGAAGCTCAGGTTTTTCCCGTAGAACTTTTTAAAAAGCTAGGAGAAATGGGCTTTATGGGGGTTTTGGTTCCAGAAGAATTAGGAGGATCCGGATTAGGATACCACGAATACATTACAATTGTCGAAGAAATATCAAAGGTAGATTCTTCTATCGGTTTATCCGTTGCGGCTCACAACTCCCTTTGTACTAATCATATTTTAACCTTCGGAAATGAAGAGCAAAAGAAAAAATGGATTCCTAAATTGGCTTCTGCAGAGTGGATTGGAGCTTGGGGATTAACAGAACACAATACCGGTTCAGATGCAGGAGGAATGAGCACTACAGCAGTAAAAGACGGAGATTATTGGATTTTGAACGGAGCCAAAAACTTTATAACTCATGCTATATCAGGTCAAATTGCAGTGGTTATCGTTAGAACTGGAGAAAAAGGTGACTCAAGAGGAATGACTGCTTTTGTGGTAGAAAAAGGAACTCCTGGTTTTTCGAGTGGTAAAAAAGAAAACAAATTGGGAATGAGAGCTTCCGAAACAGCCGAACTTATTTTTGACAATTGTAGAATCCCGGATGCTAATAGATTGGGTGAGGTAGGCGAAGGTTTTATTCAAGCTATGAAAATACTCGACGGAGGCCGTATTTCTATTGGAGCCTTAGCGCTAGGTATAGGAAAAGGAGCTTACGAAGCCGCTCTTAAATACTCTAAAGAGCGTCACCAATTCGGAAAACCTATTAGTGCTTTTCAGGCAATTGGTTTTAAATTAGCTGATATGGCTACCGAAATTGAAGCTTCGGAGTTGCTTTTGCACAAAGCAGCTTATTTAAAAAACAATGACCTTCCGATGACAACTCTTGGAGCAATGGCAAAAATGTATGCTTCTGAAATGTGTGTAAAAGTTTCTACAGAAGCAATTCAAATCCACGGAGGATACGGATATACCAAAGATTTTCCGGTAGAAAAATTCTACAGAGATTCTAAACTTTGTACCATTGGAGAAGGAACTACAGAAATACAAAAACTGGTTATTTCTAGAAATATTTTAAGAGAATAAAATTCGAAAGACAGTAAACTAAAAAACGCAATCAACTAAAGTTTAGATGATTGCGTTTTTATTTTGTGCGGGCGAAAGGACTCGAACCTTCACACCTTGCGGCACCAGATCCTAAGTCTGGCGTGTCTACCAATTTCACCACGCCCGCAGTGATAGACTTGCTCGTTTAGAGAGTGCAAATATAATCATAAATTGAAAATAACAAGCATAAAATTATTTTTTTTTAAATTGACTTATATCAAGTCCTATATAAATCTATATTTATTATCTTTGACCCTTAATTTATTTAGGTTAAACCCATATTTAATGAAAGCACCAACTTTTTCAAGACAAGACTCACTTAAGTTTTTTAGAACGCTTAATACTAGAGTAAACAATTATTTTAAAGAAAACAACATTAATAAATCCGGAAACTGGAAACTACACCTTAAAACAGTAATAATGTTTTTACTTTTTTTAGGTCCATATTTTTTAATTTTAACCCTAGACATTTCCGATTGGTGGAAATTATTATTCACCGTAATTATTGGTATAGGTATGGCAGGAGTGGGTATGAACGTTATGCATGACGGAAATCACGGTTCTTATTCCTCTAAACCTTGGGTCAATAAAATAATGGGTGGAAGCATCTATATTTTAGCAGGGAATGTATATAACTGGCAAGTGCAACACAATGTATTACATCATACTTACACCAATATTCACGGGCATGATGAAGATTTAGATGCTGGAAGAATCATTCGTTTTACGAAGGAAGCTGAGTGGAGACGTTTTCATAAATTCCAACATTATTATTCTATTTTCTTATACGGATTATTGACTTTTAACTGGGCTATTACTGCAGATTTCAAACAAATGAAGCGCTATCTGAAAAGAAAACTTTCATACGGAGAATTTAAAAGCCCTACCATTCAGTGGACAATATTACTAATTACTAAAGCTATTTATTTTTCAATTTGGTTAGTTGTTCCGATGATTCTTGGGATTGCTTGGTGGAAAGTTCTTATCGGATTTTTCGTAATGCATTATGTAGCCGGATTGATTTTAAGCGTAGTATTTCAGTTGGCTCATGTTGTAGAAGATACACATAATCCTGTGCCGAACGAAAATGGAGAAATCGAAAATACTTGGGCCATTCACCAGTTATACACTACAGCTAATTTTGCTCCAAAAAACAAACTAATGAATTGGTATACAGGCGGTTTGAATCATCAAATTGAACACCATATTTTCCCGAATATTTCTCACATTCACTATGGAAAAATCGGAGAAATTGTTAAACAAACAGCTCGCGAATTCAACTTGCCTTAC
>Ga0209075_1004377_pt1 | contig 11344 bp, 9 predicted proteins | sample Stecom2011_FD_187523 | JGI IMG/M metagenome (GOLD analysis project Ga0209075, IMG submission 187523) | Agricultural soil microbial communities from Utah to study Nitrogen management - Steer compost 2011 (SPAdes) (version 2) | ecosystem: Environmental > Terrestrial > Soil > Agricultural land...
ACAAGTGATTTATATAATAAACGTCATATTCAAATTTCTTTTGCCAAGATATAGCATTACGACCATTTATCTGTGCCCATCCTGTAATTCCTGGTTTTATTTCATGTCTGCGTTTTTGTTCTTCATTGTACAAAGGTAAATACTCCACTAGTAGGGGACGAGGGCCTATTAAACTCATGTCTCCTTTTATTACGTTAAGTAATTGAGGAATTTCATCCAAACTTGTTTTCCTTATGAACGAACCTGTTTTTGTTAACCGTAAATAATCAGGAAGAAGATTTCCCTGCTTGTCTTTTTTATCATTCATCGTTTTAAACTTGATGACCTTAAAAATACGTTCATTTTTACCTGGACGTTTCTGAAAGAAAAACGGTTTACCATTATTAGCGAAAATCAGTAGTAGGGTAATGATTAGAAATATAGGAGATAAAATTAAAAATCCAATTAGGGCAGCGAAGAAGTCGAAAAGGGGTTTTAAGATGGATTTATACATGTTTTTCAATTGTATCAGCGAACTGTTTGCAAAGTAAGCCTTTGTCATATTTATCTTTAGCCAGATTTCTTGCATTCTCACCCATTTGTTTAATAAGGGCAGTGTCATTTTGTAACAATCGGATTTTATTTACTAATTCTTTAGGTCGGTTAGGGTCAACATAAAATCCACAATTGTTTTTTTCTACAATCTCTTTTGTCCATCCAGAAGAGTTAACAATGATTGGTTTTCCAGCGGATAAAGAATCAAATAATTTATTTGGAGAGTTCGTATATAAGATTGGAAGGTCTAAAAAACTGACCATGGATACATCACAGAGGTTTACAATTTCAGAAGTTTCCTGCATAGGGAACTTTCCTAAAAACTTAACATTTGATAATCCTAAATCTTTACATTTATTTATAAGTTGTTCTTTTATAGCACCTCCACCAACAAATATAAACTCCACTGTTTTATCACTATTTAATAACTTTGCAGATTCAATAATGGTATGAACTCCATTGGCTAATCCTATTGCACCAAAGTGAATGATTTTAAAACTCTCTAGTTTCAAGCCTAGTGATTTCTCTAATTCTAGATTCTTATCCCTCGGCCAAAACTCATCAATTTTCGACATATTTGGAATCATCGTAGTTTTTTCTTTAGGAACATATTTTAGAACTCCTTCTAACATTCCAGGTGATAAGGCAATTATATGTTTCGCGTTTTTATAGATTGATTTTTCAAACCTTCGCATTATTCTAATTAGTAGCTTGTTTCGAATTGCCCCCATTTGTATAGGAACTTCAGGCCATAAATCTCTAACCTCAAAAACATACGGTATTCCCTTAAACCATTTTAATATAAGTGCGGGTACTCCAACCGTTAGTGGTGTTGAAGTGGCGATGACTAAATCTATATCCTTTTGTTTCATAGCCAATCTACTGGCTTTAAACATAAAACTTAGAAAGGCTTTTAATCGCTGACGAATACTCATCGATTGTTGATAATCCTCTTTAATGTATATCACATTAATTCCATCAATTTTTTTTCTTTCTATTTTTTTTGAAATATCAATAGAACTTGTAATCATGGTAACCTCATGGCCTCGATTAATTAGCTCTTTTGCTAGCCAGTACGACCTAGTTCCTCCAGACTCTGAAGGTGTAACGAAATATTGATGGATGTATAGTAGGTTCACTTTAATCTTATTTTGATTCTAAAGGTATTACTTCTCTAGAATGTTTTGATAGATGTCTGTATATTTTTTAGCAATTTTAGACCAGTCCAGTTGGCCTACAACTTGTTGTGGATTAAAATTAAACTTATTATAATTTTCAATGATTTTCAACAATCCATCAGCAATTGATTCGACAGACTTTGGGTTTACAGCTACTCCAATGTTTTCTTTAAAAACACCGTCTATTCCTTCGTTTCTAGTGTATAACACAGGGATGCCCTGAGAAAGTGCTTCGGCATATACTAAACCAAACGTTTCTTGAATTGAGGGCATAACAAAAATATCAGTTTGTTTAAACAGTTTACTTAATGCTGTTTTACTGTAGATTTTACCAAGAAAAGTAATATTCGTTTTGTTGGAAACTTGAGATAATATTTTTTTTTCTTGGTGTCCACCTCCACCGACAAGTGTTAGTGTGCATTTAATACCCAAATCATTAACTTTTTCAATTGATTTAATTAATCGCAATACATTCTTTGTTTTCGAAAAGACACCGATATAAAGCAAGTTGACAGGTAAGTTAATTATCATTCTGCGTGGTTTAACGTTTTTCAACCAATAATTATCTAAACCATTCAAAATAACAATCGTCTTTTCTGCTAAGCACGCTCCCTGTTGTTTTACTTTATTAATTTCAAGAAATCGTTCTCTATACCGTGGGGTGATGAAGATGATTTTTGTTGCTTTACTTAATATCTCAAGCCCTTGCTTTTTTAAGTGAGGTAATTTCCAGAATTGATTTAAATCTGAACCTCTTACAGCAATTATGTAAGGAATGTTAAACTCTTTATTTAATTTCAGTGCAACAGCTCCATCGCTGAACCAAGTGTGAGCGTGAATGCAACTAACTTTATTGATCTCTACTTTGGTTTTAATGTCTTTATCAATCTTATTTATTTTAATGTTAAATAAAACACGATCAATGTGCATATTTAAAACATTACTATAAATAATCTTTGATTCTTTTTCTTTTAGTTCAATACTATTTTTACCAATGCTCTTACTACTTTTTATTGGGGTATAAATTATTTGTTTAACTCCACTTTGATCGAGATTTGAAATCAAATTTTTGTAAACAGAAGAGCCAGCGTAATCGTTTGTAATGTGGAGAATCATAATTGTCTGAAATTTTATATTGTCTGCTTAAACTTCCTTATTATACTATAGCAGTTATTTATTAATAAATCCTTTTTAGGATTCAAGATTGTCATTTATGAATTTCAGTATTTTCTCTGTTCTTACTGAAAGATTAAAATCAGAAGATTTCTTCAACGCATTTTTACTCATACTAATCCTTAACTCATTATTTGTAGTTAAAGTTTTGACTGCTGTATAAATTTGATCTATATTTAATGGATCTACTAAAATTGAAAAAGAAGAATTACATTGTTCCCTTATTTCTGGTATGTTTGAAGATATGATTGGCAGTCCACTTGCTATTGCTTCGACAATTACATTACTAGAACCTTCATGTAAAGTAGGTAAAATAAAAATATCAGATAAAGCAAGGTATTCAGCTACTTGTTTATGAGGTAGGACTCCTTGAAAAAGTACTCGATCCCCTTCTATCTTCTGAGGGCCTTTACCAATACAAATAATACCGACATTATCATTCTGTTTTTCAACAGCTTCTAAGGCTCTTAATGGTCCTTTTTGTTCTAGAAACCTACCTATAAAGATTACTATTTTTTGATTTAGTGGAATTTTATATTTTTGTCTTAATTCTATTTTATTTTGTGGTTTAAAAATATCAAGATCAACTCCATTTTGAGCAATTAATATTTTTTCTTTCGGGACACCAATGTCTAATAGCTTTTTTTTAACCTGCATAGATACTGCGATAAATCCAGTTATTTTATCTAGATACTCTTCATATTTAGATTCTTGATAATAAGAACGAACGATATCAATATTTTTATACTCACCTACTGCAACAAATATAGGGATTTTAGATTTTGGTGAAGACTTAAGATATGTTAATGCAGAATTTATAAAATGACAATAAATAATGTCTGGTACAATCTCATGTCTTAATATAGTTTTCTTGATTGCTCGTGAGGTGAATAGATTGGTTAAGGAGTAAGTATTCCAATTAAGAACTTTTTTATTAGAAAATGACCAATAAGTAGGTCTGAAAACAATTGCTTTTTCTTTACCATAGTGTTTGCTCAAATACTTTCCAGTTCTTTTTTTTTGTGGAGAAATTACAAAAACCTCATTGTTCATTTTTACAAACTCTTGTATTAACCTATATACGAACGTTCCTAACTGTGGAGATATTGAGTTTGGATAATTACTAGATATAACTAATATTTTCATATTGATTTTTCAATTATTTTAATCTGATTTGATGGAATGTTTCTCGGATGATTCACGTATTGACTCATAGAAGATAGTTTCTCTGTATTTATATTCAGTTTTAGTGAATATTGATGAGTATGGATACCACAAGTCATACTTGTGAGTATCAGGATAGAATCTACTAGTGTCTGCAGAGTAGTATAAATATTTAGGGAAAATAACAATTAAAAATATTGATACTATATATATACGCTTGAATTTGTTATAGTGTTCATAGGTATAAATATTATTCAAAAAATCAGCTAGATAAATCATCATAAATGGTGTCATATAATTAAAGAACCTTCCTAAGCCAGGAGCTGTTATATAAGTGAAAGTAATTATGAAATAAAATAAGAGCATATTCTTAAATAACATTTTCTTATCCTCATTAATTTTCTTATTTTGAATAATGATGTAAAGTGGGAATAATATATAAGATATAAAAGAGTAAATAATTCCATTTAAGTTAAATGAATATTTAGAGTATTGATGAAACTTTGTCTCTAGTACTTCAGAGAATAGAAGTTCTTCAACTAACCCCGTGTTCGTGCTAAAAGTATAAATAATCAATAAAAAAATGAATCCAGAAATAAATAAGCTTTCAACACTAAATTTAATTAAGTTAATAAAAGGAGCTAAAAATAGAATGATTGCAGATGGGTGAAAAAGAAAAGCAACTAATATGATAATGTAATAGTTCAGCCATTTTTTTCTTTCGAAAGAAGAGTAAGCTATTAAAAAAAGTGAAACAGCTATACTTTCTCGTAAAATCTCAAAATTAAAATAGAGGTAAATAAAAATGAAATAAATTAATACGCTTGTAAACTTATATTTAGAGTACTTTTTAATAAACCAAAAGATAGTCAAATTAACAAAAGAAGCTTGAATAATTTGCAGTACATAAAAATCTTTTGAGAGTGTTTTACAAGTAGTTGCAAACACGTTCCATAATAATGCATATTTCCCCAAAATGATATCCGAAATATTTGTATCGCTCCAGGGTTTAATGCTCTCAAAGTAGCTGAAGTATTCTATAGTGTCTCCTCCAACCTTATATCTTAATCCTGCTATTAAAATAAGTACTATTAACACTAAGTTGTACCATTTATTAGAAAACTCTCTTTCGCTATTAAAGTCGTATCTAGCAGAAAGAAAAACTAAGATTAAGAGTGTAATTAAATAAATCATAATTTAATGTTTAACTCTTTGAATGTTTTGTAACTTTTTAAAAGAAGTGTTGAATATAAAACAATACATAACACCGATATTAGAAGTCTAAATGTTAAACTCAATTCAATAAACATTGCAGAAATGCTAAGTATTAATGCTGGACTTAATAAGATAATAAACAAAAATAAGTTATAGGGTATATAATACAGACGATTAGAAATAAACCATGATATAGTCACTAAAAATAGATTTGTTATAATCATAGCTAGGACAACCCCAACAATTTCATAATTCTGGATTAAAAAGTATAATGCTGATATGTTTACAACAACAGAAAGAAAAAAAGTAATTGATAAATATTTTGTTTTTTCACTTATCTTCGGTCCTATATCTACAGTTTCTTTAATAATATACAATGAGTAAAATAGTGCGAGTCCACCTACGTACTTTGAAGAGTCGTAAAAATCTTCACTTGCAAGTAAATGAACCATTTCTTTAGAATATAACGTAATAAGGCATACAAAGAGAAAGGTCACCCCTGCAATTAATGGAAGAGCATTGGCGAATATTACTTTATTGTTTTTGTTTTTAAATTGAGCATTCATAAAAGGTGCCCAGGCTAAAATAAAAGCTGTGTTAACGAGTTGAATTGATGAGGCTAACTTCATTGAGACAGAATAAATTCCAATTGCGCTTAAACTCAGAAAACCGAGCATGAAAAATCTATTTGCTTGAGCTAGTAATACACTTCCTATTCTTGCAGGAAACTGTGGCAAAGCATATTTGAAATTTCTTTTTGTTATTGGTTTTGATCTGCGAAATATAATGTCTTTTCGAATATAAAATGTTACTAAAGAAGTAGATAGGAACACTGCTAATAATTGAGCATAAAACACACCGTTTAATCCTAACTGTAAGTTAATAACGAATAGATAAACAAAGAGCAACGAGCTGATTACGTTTACAATAATTACTTTTAAAAACTTTAAATTTTCTTTTTTGAAACGGAGTAAAACGAGACCGAGCATACTGAAGTTATTAAGTGGGAGTTGAATAGATGCGATTCTAATTAAATAACCATATTCTGAAGTATCATAAAGTTTAAATGAAATTAATGGAGCAAATATAAACAATAGAATTGCTATCAGTAATGAAAGCCCCCCTATCCACATGTATATATTAGAAATTAATAATTTACGTTTAATTCCTGTCCACTCATAATAATATCTTTGTAAAGCAGTTTCTAGTTGAAGTAGGCCGAAAATAGATACAACAGCTATAACTGTTGAGGTCATATCAATAATACCGTACTCTTCAGTATTAAAGTAAAGAGTATAAATGGGTAAGATTATGAATCCAAGTAGTTTTTGGATTGAGGTAGCTAAACCGAAAGATAGAAATGCTCTAAAAAAATCCTTCATTATCAATTAAATCTTTTTAACCAGTTCTTCACATCATAGCTATCAACTATATCTTGACTAATATCCTTGTAAGGAGAGTTTATAAACGAGTGCAATTCATCATCATTATCCTTACCTAAAATGAAAATATTTCTCTTATCATAAAAGTCTTGATTTATTATTGTTTCATCAGAAGTAATAAGTTTCTTTTTTAAGAATATAGACTCCATAGGCCTTAGAGTTAGTCCTGTCTGTTTATCTGGGCTTATATCTATTATAGTTTTACTTTTTGAAACCAACTCTAAATATTGACTGTAAGGTATTTTTTGAGCATACTTTTTACCTTTTGGGTTATAATCTGGAATAACGTAGAAGTATGGATTTAAGTTTTTGTTTCTTAATTTGATCTCTAACTTATTTAATAACTCAGCTCTCCCTTTATTTCTCCCTACGAAGACTGCATCATATTCAATTTTGTTTAACGGTAATGATATTTTTTTAAAGTAGAAAGTAGTATTGAACTTCATGTTATTTTGCTTACAATCAAGGGGGTCAAAGGACCAGACTTCAGAATCATTAAGATGTAAACTATTTAATTGACCAATCCGAAAAACTGGATTCCAATACCAATAGATTATTTTAATATTAGGATGAGAATTTTTAATATATCTAATAAGTTGTACTTCCTTTATAGGTGCAAAAATTATAACTGTATCTATTGAATTTAAGTCTCTTTTCCAATCACCATACCAATATGTTTGCGGTAATTTTAGCAATCTAGTTATTTTCCTAAGAACTTTTAAAGGAAATGATATTTCTTTTAACACCCATGTAGCTGTAACACTCTTGCTGTCAAAATACTTTAGAAAATAAGGTATTGAATTAAATATAATTAAGAACTCTTCCTCTTTCTTATTCATAATAAAATAAATCTATTTCTTTATTTTCAATAAATAATCACCATAACCACTTTTAATCAATGGTAGTGCAATTTCGTTTAACTGTTCTTTTGTGATGTATCCCATTCTATAAGCGACCTCTTCAATCGCACCAATTTTCATGCCCTGTCTTTCTTCAATGACCTCTACAAATTGACCTGCCTGCATTAGTGAGTTAAATGTCCCAGTATCCAGCCAAGCGGTGCCTCGATCAAAAATACCAACTCTGAGTTTTCCTCTTTTCAGGTATTCTTTATTTATATCAGTGATTTCGTACTCCCCTCTAGATGAGGGTTTTATTTTTTTTGCTATTTCAATAACATCATTGTCATAAAAATACAAACCTGGAATAGCATAGTTAGATTTTGGAGTCTTTGGTTTTTCCTCAATTGAGATTACATTTTTATCCTCATCAAATTCAACTACACCATATCTTTCTGGATCATTAACTTGATAGGCAAAAACAACTCCACCTTCTTCTTGTGTACACTTTTGAAGAAGTTTTGACATACCACTACCATAAAATATATTATCACCTAAAACTAAAGCAACTTTTTCATCACCAATAAAATCTTCACCAATAATAAAAGCTTGAGCAAGACCATTAGGTTCTTCCTGAACCGCATAGCTAAAACTACACCCTAATCGCGACCCATCACCTAATAGTTTTTCAAACTGTGGTAAGTCATGAGGAGTGGAGATAATCAATATATCTTTAATCCCTGCTAGCATAAGAGTTGATAGGGGGTAGTATATCATTGGTTTGTCATAAACTGGCATTAGTTGTTTGCTAACAGCTAATGTTAATGGGTGTAAACGGGTTCCAGATCCGCCTGCTAGTACAATTCCTTTCATAGTGTTTTAATTTATAAGTTGAAGACATTCTTTTAAGCTATCTTCCCATTTAGGAATACTTACTTTATATGTCTTTGATATTTTGTTTTTATCTAATAATGAATAGTTGGGTCTGGCTGCAATTGTTGGAAATTGATGACTGCTTATAGGGTTTATTTTACAGTTTAGTTTTTTTAACTCAGCAATTTTAACTGCAAAATCGTACCAAGATATCTTACCTTCATTTGAATAATGAAACACCCCTGGTACCCAACTCTTAGATTCAATAATATTGATTAATACTCTTGCAAGATCTAAAGCATAAGTAGGAGTACCAATTTGATCATCCACAACGCTTATTTCTTCGTATTTATTCATTAAACGTAACATTGTTTTTACAAAGTTATTTCCATATTCAGAGTACACCCATGATGTTCTAATAACAACAGCATCTGTAGCGTTGTCTTTTATCGTTTTTTCACTCCGTAGTTTTGTTTCTCCATACCAATTTATAGGTGAAGTAGGATCGTTTTCTTTGTATGGTGTATTGCTTTTACCATCAAACACATAGTCGGTAGAAATGTGAATTAACTTAGCGTTGTTCTTTGTACTCCATTTTGAAATGATATCTACTGAATAATGATTAACCTGTTCAGATAATTCTTTTTCAGATTCCGCCTTGTCAACTGCTGTGTAAGCTCCAGCGTTTATAATAATGTCAGGTTTGTTAATATTTAAATAACGAGTAATAGCAACGTTATCTTCTAAAGACATATCATCTCGTCCTACAAAAGTAAATTTTGAATTTATTGACTTTTTAGTTAACTTCTTTAATTCTGAACTTAATTGTCCATTAGCTCCTGTCACTAATATTTTTTTCATAATTTGTTTCGTAAAGCCTTATTGACTTATATCTATTAGATGAAATATATTATTTTAATATAAGTAGTTGTTTTTTTGATTTCTATTTTAAATTATCCCAATACCATTTAACAGCCTCTTCAATTCCTTTATCAATTTTATGTGTTGGTTCATAGCCTAATAACTCTTTGGCTTTATCAACTGCAGCCAAAGAATGGGGTATATCTCCTATTCTATTGGGACCATGAAGAATATCTACTTCTAATATAGATTTATCAAATTTAGATAAATATTTTTTTAATAACTCTGTTAGCTGAAGTAATGTAGTCCTATCTCCAACAGCAGTATTGTATACTTCATTCATAGCCTTTTTATCCTCTATAAGCATAGATAAAAGATTCATTTGAAGAACGTTATCTATATAGGTGAAATCACGAGAATAAGTCCCGTCTCCGTTGATTAGAGGGCTTTTATGATTCATAAATTGTTTTACAAATAATGGGATTACCGCTGCGTATGCTCCATTAGGGTCTTGTCTTCTCCCAAATACATTAAAGTATCTTAGCCCAATTGTGTTTAATCCATAAGTTGTAAAGAAGTTCTCAGCGTAAAGTTCATTAACATATTTTGTAATTGCATATGGCGATAAAGGCTTTCCTATGATATGTTCTACTTTTGGTAGATTTTCAGAATCTCCATAAGTAGAGCTACTTGCTGCGTATATAAAGCGATTGACACCTGCGTCACGTGAAGCCACAAGCATGTTTAAGAAACCACCTATATTTACATCGTTTGTTGTAATAGGGTCATTAATAGAGCGAGGAACCGAGCCTAAAGCTGCTTGGTGCAATACAAAGTCTTGGTTATTACATGCTTGATGACAAGTTTCGAGTTTTCGAATATCTCCTTTTATTAAAGTGAAGTTTGAACTTTCAAGAAATGGTTCTATATTATACTGATGTCCAGTAGAGAAGTTATCGAGACATGTAACGTTAGCCCCAATTTTAAGAAGTATTTCGCATAGATTAGATCCAATAAATCCTGCTCCACCGGTGATGAGAACCTTTTTATCTTTTAAAATAGTGTACTTTTCTATATTCATTTGTTTTTTTCTTGGTTATTATAGAAACTCTTTAATTTAAGTTAAAGATAACTTAGTGTCGTATAATTAAGCTTTAAGCTTATTTCTTAATCTATTATGATTTTTTTGATCAAAAGCTCTTTGTAAACATCTAACCTTCATTCTTGTTGGTATCCGTTTTACTTCAATAACTACAATAAGGTTCTTTTGAATTAAAGAAACATCATTTTTTCCAATATAAGATCGATGAAATTACCTCAGAATAATAATATCCACTTCATTAAGATAGTGAACGGATAAAGAAAAATCTGTTGCAATGCTTTTTTTAAAATCAAAGAATAATTCTTCAAGTTTAAAAATAATGCTTTAGTCCTTGTGGATATTTTTCGGTAATATTCTTATCAAGTTATATGGAATACACTGTAGAGTTTAACTCAATTAATTGAAATTATAACATTGGTCATATTTATGTGAGAAGACTTATCTGTAACTACTTCCCAATTGCATAATAGTCAAACCCTATATTCTTTATAGTTTTTCCATCCAAAAGCTTCCTTCCATCAAATATAAAAGCTGGTTTAATAACAGACTCATAGATTTTCTTCCAATCATAACCAATGAACTCATCCCATTCGGTAAGAATAGCAATTGCATGTGATTCTTCACACGCTTCATAAGGCTCATTAATAACCTTAAGTAATCTTCTGTTTTCTTCGGGGCTACGCGTGCCTAAGTAATCTAGATCCTCATAAATCCTCTGTTCACTTACTTTAGGATCATAAACTGTAATTTCCGCTTGTTCATTCATTAGCGCATCAGCCACATAAATAGCTGCAGATTCACGTGTGTCATTGGTGTCTTTTTTAAACGCCCAGCCCAAGAAAGTGATTTTCTTTCCTGAAACCGTATTGTATAGGGTACTCACAATATTATCAGCAAATCTTCTTTTTTGATGATCGTTCATAATGATCACTTGTTCCCAATAGTCAGCAACCTCATGTAAAC
>Ga0209075_1004380_pt1 | contig 11338 bp, 12 predicted proteins | sample Stecom2011_FD_187523 | JGI IMG/M metagenome (GOLD analysis project Ga0209075, IMG submission 187523) | Agricultural soil microbial communities from Utah to study Nitrogen management - Steer compost 2011 (SPAdes) (version 2) | ecosystem: Environmental > Terrestrial > Soil > Agricultural land...
CTTGTCCTCTGGTGCGCTATCCCGCTGGCCGGCGCACTGTTGCTGTTTAAAAATCGAAGAATCTGATCCCGACCGGAGACACACGAAACATGGCAAACCCAATCACGAAATGGCTCATCGTCGCTTTTACAGCCATTACCCTCGTCGGCTGCTCCGGCGGCGAACAGGAAACCCTGGCCAAACCGGAACCTGTTCACTTCGAATCCGGCGATGAATGCCACGTATGCGGCATGGTCATCACCAACTTTCCAGGCCCAAAAGGCCAGGCCTTTACCGAGCGCGAACAGAACGTCCGGAAATTCTGCTCCACAAAGGACATGTTTGCCTGGTTCCTGCAGCCCGAGAACGAAAAGCGTGACCACACCCTGTACGTCCACAACATGGCTCAGACCGACTGGGACCATCCGGATGACACCCACCTGATCGACGCCCGTGAAGCCGTCTACGTGGTCGGTTCCGATCGCAACGGCGCCATGGGCCCAACCCTGGCATCGTTTGAAACCGAAACCGAAGCCACCGACTTCGCCGCAGAACACGGGGGCCAGGTAGTTGCCTTTGCCGACATCACCCTGGATCACCTGAATGCCGGGATGGCCATGCACGACATGATCGGAATGGACTCTACGGAGGATATGCACGATGGTCATGACATGACGGCTGAAGGCGATATGACAGGCGAATCCGCGATGGATAATGGTCATAGCGGACACGAAATGGATCACTGAGGTACCGCGTAGTCAAAATTGGCTAATGAGATTTGGCAAGGGATGCTTAACTGAGCAAGAGTTTTTCAGGCTATTTCGCCGTAGTTTGATGGAGCAGGTGTGCTGACCGCTGCCAAAACTGTGCGGAGCCAGGGATGGCGGAGCCCAAGCGTCACATGGATGTGCCGAAGGAGCGTGTTTTGGCAGCGGTCAGCACGCCTGATCCCACTCCGGAACTCAAAGGTAAGGGGCGGCTTTAAAGGGCAAGTTGGTTTAGCGCCAGGTCAGCCACCGGTCATATTCATAAACCGAAGAATCTCCACATCGCCCTCACTGGAAAAATGATGCCGTTCCGGCTTCAGATCCATGGCCGCAATAATCGTTTGCCGAAGTGTCTCGTCACTCTCAGGGTGCTCCCGCAAAACCCGAAGCAAATCCACCGAATGCTCATTCCCCAAACACAACAAAAGCCGCCCCTCCACCGTCACCCGAACCCGGTTACAGGTAGCGCAGAAATTATGGGAGTGCGGAGAAATAAACCCGACCCGAATGGCACTGTCCGGCATACGGTAGTAACGGGAGGGCCCGCCGCTATCATCACCCGTAAGCTCCAGCTCATGGTGCCGGCGGATGATAGAGCGCACCTCTTCGCTGGTGCATAACGCCAGACCGCGATCATGCTCCGAAATCTGCCCCAGCGGCATCTCCTCAATAAAGGTGATGTCCAGTTGTCTGGTGCGGGCAAACTCGATCAGCTCCGGAATCTCCTCATCGTTACGGCCCTTCATCACCACCGTGTTGAGCTTGATGTTTCGGAAGCCCGCGTCGCGAGCTGCCTCAATGCCGTCCAGAACCTGAGAGAGCTTGCCAGTGCGGGTGATCGCATGAAACTTGGCCGGATCCAGCGAATCCAGACTGATGTTCAGCCGGTGCAAGCCGCCTTTGCGCAGATCGTCAGCCAGCGCAGGCAGCTGACTGCCATTGGTGGTCATGGCAAAATCACGCAAACCCATGCTGCCGATTTCCCGCACCAGATCCACGATCCCCCGCCTGACTAACGGTTCCCCGCCGGTCAACCGGATCTTCTGCGTGCCCAGGGTGACAAAGTTTCGGGCCACCCGGGCAATCTCCTCAAGACTCAGTATCTTTTCGCGGGGAAGAAACGTCATCTCCTCTGCCATACAGTACACACAGCGAAAGTCACAGCGGTCTGTCACCGACAAACGAACATAGTTCACGGTGCGGCCGAATCGGTCTGTCAGTTCAGAGTTGGGCATCTTGATGATCCTGTCTGTGCTCCAGAGCTGAAGTGTTGCTTCAGTATGTCAAAGCCGGTGGGATATTCCGATACCCACCGGTCGAATACCTGGGTCGAAGTGCACTTGATCTGTGTAATCTACTTACCTTGCAATCTGCTGTTTTGACCTCTATAACATTCATTATTGATACATGTTAAAGAGTGAGGTGGGTATTATGGAGCATTATGAGAAGTGGCTGGTGATCGCAAACGGAAGCATACTGGCGTCGTTTATTGGGCTTCTGATTACCGTGTTGCTGGCCTATCCGTTGGCTGCCGGGCTGACCCTGGCCGTTCAGATAGCGGCGCATATGGGCACGTTGCTGTTTGCGGTCGGTGTGAAAATCGCTTACGTGGCCAGGCTGACGTTCCTTAGCAAGCTGGGCAGACCTGTACACTAAATAAGAGTAGAATTAAGTCAGGTAATAACAGTCTTGAGGCATGAGCTATGGCTGTGCAGTCAGGCAGAACCGGTTTCCGGATTCTTGCGTATATATCAGTCGGGTTTGCAGCCGTGGGGGTTGTTCTCCCCTTGTTACCGACGACACCGTTTGTTTTGCTGGCGGCCTATTTTGCCAGCAAAGGTTCGCCGGCGTTTGCCCAATGGCTAGAAGAGCATCCCCGGTTCGGGCCAGCAATCGAGCACTGGCGACATCGTCGGGCCGTGCCGGCCAGGGCCAAGGTGCTGGCCTGCAGTATGATGGCCATAAGCTGGACTGTTTTGCTGCTACTCGGGTCACCGTTAGTCGTGCTGGTTGTTTCCGGGCTGTTTTTGCTGATTGTTGGGACCTACATGATTACCCGACCATCTTATTAACGTTATCGTGATTCTGGAGTATTGAATGCACATCACCCGCTACACGGACTATTCTCTGAGAGTTCTGATCTATCTCGCTGCTCAGGGTGGTGACCGCTTGTCGACAATCCAGGAAATTGCTGACAGTTATGAAATCTCCAAGAATCACCTGATGAAAGTGGTGCACCAGCTGAACAAAAAGGGTTACATCGAAACGGTTCGCGGGAAGAAGGGCGGTATGCGGCTGCATATGGCTCCGAAAGATATCAATGTCGGCGTTTTGGTGCGTGAAACCGAACAGGATCTCAGTATTGTCGAATGCTTCTCCGGGAAGAATACCTGTAAGATCACGCCGGTCTGTGGCCTCAAAAATATGTTTGATGAGGCGCTGCAAGCTTTTCTCAGCGTGCTCGATAAATACACGCTTGCTGATGTCATTCAGGGCAAGCATCAGCCTCAGCTACTGCGTCTGCTTCAGATAGCGTAGTTTTTCGATACAGAACGTAACGAACAAACGCCATTCATTACGCCCGCTTGCGCCCCGGTAAGCTACTATTTGGTAATAAGCATAAACAAAAACCAATAACGAAAACGGGGCTGGCGTGATTCGTCTACTGCTCGTCATGTTGCTGGCTTTGGGTGCGCTGCACGCAGCCGCAACTGAAGTACCTGACAATTTTCCCGTTGGGCTTGATGAAGGCAGCGGCAGGGTGGATATATCCCTGCGATTGTCTTTTTTCGAAGACCCCACCTCCAGCCTGAACATTTCCCAGATTATCCGGCGTTGGCCTGAAGTCGGCTCAAAAGCCATGCCCGAGAAGGCCTACAATTTCGGATTTACCGACTCCACTTATTGGTTTCATACTCGCGTAGACAACGTCTCCAGTCTCAATAATCGATGGGTTATCGAGGGCTTATACCCGATCATTGATGAGATGGAACTGTTTATCGTTCGACCATCGGGTGGTATCGAGCGCCAGGTCGCGGGTGATTCGGTTCCGTTCAGAATGCGTCCGCGAGATCACCACAACATTAACTTTTTTCTGGAACTGAGTGCGGGGGAGAGCGCTGATCTGTTTTTCCGTGTGAAAACCAGTGGTGCCGTGCAGATGCGAACCCTGCTGTGGGATTCGGACAGCTTCAGCCAGGCGGATCATCAGGAACGCTTTCTTCTGGGGCTGTTCTACGGGCTGCTTGTCTGCATGGTGATTTTTAACCTGCTCATCTTCCTTTCGTTCAGGGATACCAACTATCTCTGGTACGTAGGGTACATTCTGTCTTATGGCACATTGCAGTTCACACTCAACGGCCTGTCGTTCGAGCACTTCTGGCCTGAACTTCCCTGGTGGAATAACCGGGCCGTGGCGTTTTTTATCGCGGTGGGCATGTTCTGTGTGTTGGGGTTTTCGCGTTCCTTCCTGGCGCTGAGAGATAACGCCCCTCGTTTGAATCGGGTATTTCTGGTATTCATGGCGGCCTTTGCGGTATCCGCAATCAGTCCGCTGGTCTACCCGGATTATGCGCCAGTCATCCGGCTGAACACCTTTCTTGCCTCCGTCGCCATCGTTCTGGTGATGTTTACCGGTGGTTTGTGCCTGTATCGAAGGTTTCGTCCCGCCCGCTACTTCATGCTGGCCTGGTCGGCGCTGCTGGCCGGCATGTTGCTTTACACGCTGAAAACCTTCGCGGTGGTGCCGGCCAATTTTGCCACCGAATTTGGCATTCAGATTGGCTCGGCGTTTGAGGTCATCCTGCTGTCCATTGCGCTGGCCGACCGCTTGCGGCATATGACCCAGGAAACCCAGAGAATACAGCTGGAAATGAACGAAGCCCTGGAAACCCGGGTGGCAGAACGTACAGAGGCGCTTGAGTCCGCCAACCGGCAGTTGGAGGCTCTGAGCTCTACGGATGGGCTGACCGGCGTGTTCAATCGTCGGTACTTTGATGTCCATCTGGCAGAAGAAGCAGCACGCTGCCGGCGTAAGGGCCCGCTGGCACTGATCATGCTGGATGTGGATCACTTCAAGGCGTTCAATGACAATCTTGGGCATCAGGCCGGTGACAGCTGCTTGCGTAAGCTGGCTGATACCCTGACGGTTGTCGTCCGGCGTGAAACCGATATCGTGGCCCGCTACGGGGGCGAGGAGTTTGCGGTTATCCTGCCCTATATCGATGCGGCTGGCGCCCGGACACTGGCCGAGGAGATACGGGCACGAATCGAAACTGAACTGGGGTTCAAGTGGGACGGTAAGGTGGTGCCGGTAACCGTCAGCATAGGGGTGGCTTGTGTGGCGGCGGGCGCTTCGGTTGATCCCGCAGATATGATTGCCGTGGCCGATGAGGCCCTCTACGAATCTAAGAATGCAGGCAGAAACAGGGTGACCATCCACGAACTGGACAGCCACCCGTCTGGCAGCGGTGTGGCAGTTACGCCCTAGCTGCGGTGCCTACAAGGCGCTCCGGCAGTGAGTATCGAAGGATGCGCTTTACCACGGTGCTGTACTGCTTCCCGAAGGTGCCAGTGTTGTATGGAATGCCGTATTTGCGGCACACCTCCTGAACTTTTTCCGAGATCTCAGGGTAACGATGGGCCGGCAGGTCAGGGAAGACGTGATGCTCCACCTGATAACTCAGGTGCCCGCTCAGCACGTGCAGCCATTTTCCCCCGGTAAAATTGGATGACCCGGTCAGTTGGCGCAGGTACCAGTGACCTTTGCTTTCACCCTCACATTCTTTCTCGGTAAAGGTTTCTGCATCCTGGGTAAAGTGGCCGCAGAAAATAACCGTCGATGACCACAGGTTTCGAATCAGGTTCGCGCCGACATTTCCGGCCAGAACAATCGGAGCAACCGGCAGGGTCAGAACCGGGAAGAAAACGTAGTCCTTGAACGCTTGACGGCCACCCTTTCGCGTAGCTTGCTTCAGAAAAGGCAGCTTGTCGCGCCAGCTGATTTCACGACGCATCAGTTTTTCTGTTTCCAGTTCATGTACACCCACCCCCCATTGGAACAGCACGCTCAGCAGGATGTAATTGATAAACTGCAGCGAATGCCAGGGCTTCCAGGGCTCATCGTCGCTCAGGCGCAGCACCGCATACCCGTAGTCCCGGTCTTTTCCGATGATGTTGGTGTAAGTGTGGTGCTCGTAGTTGTGGGTTCGGCGCCAGGAATCGCTGGTGCACACGGTGTCCCACTCGTAGGTCTGTGAGTTCAGGCTGGGATCGTTCATCCAGTCGTACTGGCCGTGCATCACGTTGTGACCGATTTCCATATTTTCCAGGATTTTGGCGATACCCAAGGAAGCGGTAGCGGCGATAAACACCGGCGGAATGAAGCCGAAAGGCATCATCACCCGGCCACCAATTTCAAGCGTGCGGTGCAAGCGGATGATGCGGCGAATGTAATTGGCATCGCGCTCGCCAATGTCAGCCAGCACTTCATCGCGGATCGCATCCAGGTCCTTCTGGAGCCCGTTCAGCTGTTCTTCATTCAGTTTTTTCATCTTCCACTCCTTGCAGCCAGCCTGGCCGCAGTACAAGAATATTCAGGGTTATACGTCCAGGGCAACCGGGCCCCGGGGTACAGAAACACACAGCTGGACGCTTTCTTCACCCGGGCCGGATACTTTTCCGGTCAACCGGTTTACCACCGTGCCGCTGGTTTTCCGGCAGCTGCACTGATGGCAGATGCCCATGCGGCAGCCATGCTGTGGTTTAAGGCCGGCAGCTTCGGCTATTTCCAGCAGGTTTGCGTCGCCTTCGGAGCCGACTTTCAGGTTGCTGCCGGTGAACGTGACTTCGCCACCGAGCTGATCGTTGTCGAGTTGCGCCTGAGCTGGTGGCGCAAAGAATGTGCTGTGAATCTGTTTATCTCTCAGGCCGCGCCGGTGCAGCAGATCGTTGGCCAGATCCATCAAGCCCTTCGGGCCGCAGAGATAGATTTCCCGGGCCTTCAGGCCGGGTATCGCCTCGAGGTCCTTGTCGTTGAGATAACGCGGTTCTTTGTCTTCATGGGTCGTAATGATGCTCAGGGTCAGCGCAGAGTAACGCTCGGTCAGCGCCGCCAGCTTTTCTCTGGCAATCACGTCATCCTGAGTGCGAACGAAGTAGAGAAGCGTCACCGGTGCCCGATAGTTTTGATCTGCCATGGTGTCCAGCTGGCTCAGAATCGGTGTGATGCCGCTGCCACCGGCAATGAACAGTACCGGCTTGGCCGGCTCCGGAATCAGGAACTCACCGAAAGCGTCGGTTAAACCGATAACGTCTCCTTCTTTCAATGAGTCATGCAGCCAGTTGGTCACCAGGCCGCCCGGCAGGCGTTTGATGGTAAGCGTAATCAGCCCCTGGCGCTCCCACAGAGTCGGTGAACTGGAAAGACTGAAAGTGCGTGTGCGGCGAATACCGTCAATATCAGTACAGATGTTCACGTGCTGACCCGCGCGGAATCCGGCCCAGCGTTTTGCCGGTTTCAGTACGAATGTTTTGGTGTCAGCTGTTTCTTCCGTGATGCGCTCTACCATGGCTGGTGTGTACTCTTGTACCCACATGGGGTTAATCGCCGTGGCCAGAGGATCAAAATAGGCTGCCGGGTTATCACGATTCAGTAATTGCCGGCCAAGCCAATGTATAGCCTTGGTCTGAGTAATTTTTGCCAGCATGATGTTTCTCCGTGTTCGTTGTTCGCAACATGCAGTCGCATGTGTACAGTTGTTCACTTATGTGTACGACTGTACACACACGATGAGGGTTGAACAATCACCATAGCCGGCTCTTGGCGCAAAATGACAAGCTGCGCGGGTTTTTATTCGGTCTAATGTGTACACTTGTGAACCTGATGTGAGCGGTACGGGCGAAACGATGGCAGACAAACAAAGGCGACGACCGGGCGAGACCCGCGAAAAGCTGATGAGCGCGGCACTGGCGCTGGTAGGGAAAGGGCGGCACTTTGCCGGCATCGGCATTCGGGAAGTAACTCGCCAGGCGGGTGTCGTCCCCACCTCGTTCTATCGACATTTTCGGAGCGTGGATGACCTGGGGCTGCAGCTGGTTGACGAGCTGGGCCTGGTGTTACGCCGGATGATGCGAGAGGCCCGGGCCAATGTGCTGCAGGCTGACAAGCTGATTGAAGAGTCAGTCGCCATTTTCGTGGCTCACGCTCAGGCCAATCGCAGCTTCTTTCTGTTCATGGCCCAGGGACTCGCAGGTGAAAGCCGTGCAGTTCAGGAGGCTATCCGCAGTGAGATGCGCTTTTTCGCCAGTGAGCTGGCTAACGATTTGCGCCGGTTACGGCTGATGGAGCATCTGAGCGATGCCGACCTGGATATGACCTGTGACCTGGTCGTGCGGACGGTTGCCTTCAGTCTTACGGATCTTCTCAGCATTTCTGCTGACGACGATTACCAGATCGGGCAGGTGCGCAAGCGCACCACCCGATTTCTGCAGTTGGTCTTTATTGGCGCGGGTCACTGGAAGAGTGACTGATCGCTCACGACTTCAGCCTGCTGGCCCGTTGCTTTTTTTGCTTTGGAGGCAGGATAAGGGCTTCCAGTTCTTCCAGCGCCTCACCCGTGTAGACTGCCAGTTTCTGCATGCTTGGCAGCGTATCCCTGCAGCCGGTGTAGCCGAAATTGAGTGAGCCGGCGTAGCTCAGGCAGGTAATGTTCAAAGCGCCGCCGTGAGCGATCAACGACACCGGATACGTAGCCTCCAGCTTTGCGCCCTCATAGTACAACGTCTTTTCCGGACCCGGCACGTTGGAGATGGTGACGTTGAACACCGGCCGCATACGCCCGCCCAGGCCAGACATCAGCTGCAGAATATAAGGTGACATCAGCAGCATGGTGTATTGGGTCAGCGCGCTTTTCGGCAGCTTTTGCAGATGTTCTTTCGCACGCCGACTGGATTCCTTGATGTGTTGCAGCCGGTTCAACGGGTCTGCTTCGTTGGTCGCCAGAGACGCGATCATGAAACTGATCTGGGTACCGGTGCCCTGGTCATCTGCTGGCCGGATATTGACCGGGATACCGGCGGTAAGTGGCGTGTCAGGCAGGTTGTCCTGCTCCAGCAGGAATCGACGCAGGGCGGTACCACACAGGTACAGCACAATATCGTTCAGCGAGCCGCCAGAGGCATGAGCCAGCGCTTTGAGCTTTTCCAGCTGGTAGTGCTGGGTGGCAAACCGGCGTTGCCCCGTTACCCGATGATTCAGGATTGAAACCGGTCCGGTGAATGGCGCGGTCAGCCCGTCTTCAGGGTGCCTGACTGAGTGCACCAGACGGTTTCCGGCCTGCCACAAACGGGGTGCCATATCGGCCTGGAGCTTCAGCGCATCCAAAGCCTGGGAGAACGCCGCGGGTACACTCGCTTCTTTATCGGACTTGCTGCCTCGGCGTTTTTCCGGGCGTACTGTCCAGGGGGGCAGCATGTTTTTGCGGCTCGGATCGGTTGTCAGCACCCTTTGCATCAGGCGCACGCCGCTGATGCCATCAATCATGGAATGATGCATCTTGGTGTACAGAGCAAACCGGTTGTTTTCCAAGCCTTCGATGACATGGCATTCCCACAGCGGGCGGGCAAAATCCAACGGATTGGAGTGCAGCCGAGAAACCAGAATGCCGAGTTCCCGCTCGCCGCCAGGGCGGGGCAGGGCTGAATGTCTTACGTGGTAATCGAGATCGATGTCCTTATCGTTTTTCCAGGCCGGTGCAAGCAATCTTCCCAGGAAACCGGACCATGCCAGTTTGTATCCCCAGGGAGCCGCTACTTCGCCGGCTTCTTTCATGCGGGCTACCATGTCCCGCAGAAAGGTCTCAGAGGCCCCTTCCGGCAATGAAAAAATCTGAAGCGTACCCACGTGCATCGGAGTGTCTTCAGATTCCACGGCCAGCCAGGAAGCATCCAGTGTGTTGAGACGTTTCATTCCGTTGTTATCTCCACCCGTCGTCGTATTTTGATTGTTACCTGCAAGTATACTGATTAAGGCGCACGCGCACGATCAAAACCAACCCCGACAAAAGGTACTATTGCAGAATTTCACAGTTACACAATGTTGCGGTGCAGGACTGCCGATCCAGTTGGTAGTGTGCTAATTTCGGTCGGTTGCAATGAATAACAATAACATCCGGAGGTTTTGTGGAATCCAGCCCACTGATATCGGCAGGCCTGCCGATCTCGTTGTTCATCATAATGATTGGCATCGGCATGACCCTTACCGTGAAGGACTTCCGCCAGGTGGCAGTTTTTCCCCGTGGCCTGGCCGTAGGTACGGTCGCTCAGATTCTGCTGATGCCCCTGGTCGCGTTTGGCCTGGCCTACCTGTTCGACGTTTCGCCTGCCATTGCGGTGGGGCTGGTCATTATCGCGGCCTGTCCCGGAGGCACGACCTCCAACCTTTTTGTCTTGCTGGCTCGTGGCAACATAGCGCTTTCCATCGTACTCACTGTCACGGCGAGCCTGATCACCATTCTCACCTTGCCACTGTTCACCAATATGGCGTTGCAGCACTTCATGGGGGAGGGCGAGAGCATCGTATTACCTGTTGGTAAAACCATCGGTATGCTGGTTGGCATCGTATTGCTCCCGGTGGCTATCGGTATGCTGGTGCGAACCCGAAAGCCTGAGCTGGCGCGCAAGGCAGAAAGTCTTGTGAGTCTGTTTGGTGGCGTTGTGCTGGCAGCACTGATTGTCCTGCTGGTGTTTGGTGTGCGTGATCAGCTGTGGGACCTTCTCAAACAAGCTGGCCCGGCCACCGTTTTGCTGAATGTGGCGGGCATTCTGCTGGGACTTCTGGCAGGCCGGATGACCGGACTGACCCAGCGTGAATCACTGGCGGTGGCGGTCGAGCTGGGCGTAAAAAACGGTACCATTGGCCTGATGGTGACCTTGACCCTCCTTGAGTCCAGCACCATGTCGGTGCCGGCAGCTGTCTATGGCGTACTGATGTTCCCCACCGGGTTCCTGCTGGCGATTTACGGTCGCAGGGTGATACCAAAGCCCTCGTTGGATTCCCGTTGATCCCGAGCAGTCACTCCTCAGTATCGGCCCTTGGCGGACAGTGGTGCTCTTCCACCACGCCGCCATCCTCCACGCTTTCCAGATGCACATCAAAGCCCCACAGCCGGTGCGCGTGCCGGAGTACTTCGTCGGTTTGCTTTCCCAGGGGCACCCGGTCTACCGGGATGTGGCGCAGGGTCAGTGAGCGATCGCCACGCACATCGACGTTCCACACCTGAATGTTCGGCTCCTGGTAACTGAGGTTGTACTGGCGAGCCAGCTTTTCCCGCAGCACACGGTAGCCGGTTTCATCGTGAATAGCGGTCACCGTGTAGTGGTCTTCCTGGTCGTCGTTTTCGATCGCGAAGAGTTTGAGATCACGCATGACTTTGGGTGATAGAAACTGCTGTATAAAACTCTCGTCTTTGAAATTGTGCATCGCGAAGTGCAGTGTCTTCAGCCAGTCGGTGCCGGCGATTTCCGGGAACCATTCACGATCTTCATCGGTGGGGTTTTCGCAGATCCGGCGCAGATCGGTGAATATGGAAAAG
>Ga0209075_1004381_pt1 | contig 11338 bp, 6 predicted proteins | sample Stecom2011_FD_187523 | JGI IMG/M metagenome (GOLD analysis project Ga0209075, IMG submission 187523) | Agricultural soil microbial communities from Utah to study Nitrogen management - Steer compost 2011 (SPAdes) (version 2) | ecosystem: Environmental > Terrestrial > Soil > Agricultural land...
GAGAATTATCAACAAAAGAAATTTACCAAAGACAACCCTGACAGAAGATTTGTTCAATTATTGATAGCAAAGAATAAAAAAGGTTTTCAAAATTTATCTAAAATCTCATCGGTGGGTTATATCGATGGATTTTATGCAGGCTATCCAAGGGTCGGAAAAGAGGTCATCGCTGAATACAAAGAAAATTTAATCGCTCTTACGGGTGGATTGAATGGAGAAATTCCAAATTTGATTTTAAATGTTGGAGAAGTTCAAGCTGAGGAAGCATTTGTTTGGTGGAATGAGTTATTTGGTGATGATTTTTATGTTGAATTGATTCGACATGGATTGCCAGAAGAAGAACATGTGAATCAAGTTTTACTAAGATTCGCAGAGAAATACGGCGTAAAAGTAATTGCCCAAAACAATACTTTTTATATCAATAAAGAAGATTCTGAAGCACACGATATCTTGTTGTGTGTAAGAGATGGAGAGAAAAAAGATACACCAATCGGTAGAGGAAGAGGCAAGCGTTTTGGTTTTCCTAACGACGAATTTTATTTCAAAAGTCAGGATCAAATGCGTTCTATCTTTCACGACTTACCACAAGCGATAGAAAATCTTTCCGAATTTTTAGAAAAAATAGAGCCTTATGATTTAGCAAGTGATGTAATGCTACCAAAATTCGATATTCCAGAGGAATTTAAATCTCCGGAAGATGAATTGGACAATGGTACACGTGGTGAGATGGCCTATTTGCGTCATATCACTTATGAAGGAGCTAAGAAAAGGTATGGAAAAATTACAGATGAAATCCGTGAACGTTTGGATTTCGAATTAGATACCATTGAACGAACAGGTTATCCGGGTTATTTCTTAATTGTTCAGGACTTTACTTCACAAGCTAGAAAAATGGGAGTTTCCGTTGGTCCAGGTCGTGGTTCTGCTGCAGGATCCGCCGTTGCATATTGCACGGGAATTACAAACGTTGACCCGATCAAGTACAACTTACTTTTTGAGCGTTTTTTAAATCCAGACCGTGTTTCTTTGCCGGATATCGATATAGACTTCGACGATAGAGGAAGGGATAAAATCATTCAATGGGTGGTCGATAAATATGGTAAAAATCAGGTAGCTCAAATCATCACTTATGGTACTATGGCTGGGAAATCGGCCATTAGAGATACTGGTAGAGTGTTGGATTTACCTTTGCAAGATACCGATCGTCTCTCCAAAAAATCTCATATCAAATTGAATAAATTGTTCAATTTGACTGAAAAGGATTTGAAAGAAAGTTTGGTTGCTGAACAATATAACGATGCAATGGAATTGAAGCAATTGGCAGAACAAAACTCTTTGGAAGGAAAAACTTTACAACAAGCCAAAGTAATTGAAGGTTCTTTGCGAAATACAGGTGTACATGCCTGTGGTGTGATCATCACTCCAAAAGATATACGAGAACTCGTACCAGTTGCAGTAGCGAAGGATGAGGAATTATTGATTACACAATATGATAACTCTGTTGTAGAGAATGCAGGATTGTTGAAAATGGACTTCTTGGGTCTGAGAACTTTGACCATTATAAATGATGCCATTGAATTGATCGAACAAAATCACGGAGTGAAAATTGTTCCTGATGATATCCCATTGGATGATGTAAAAACTTACGAATTGTTCCAAAGAGCAGAAACAGTTGGGATTTTCCAATATGAATCTCCTGGAATGCAAAAGCATTTGCGCGAATTGAAACCAGATAAATTCGACGACTTAATTGCAATGAACGCTTTGTATAGACCAGGACCTTTGCAATACATTCCAAATTTTATTGATAGAAAACATGGACGAGAGGAAATCGAATACGATTTGCCGGCCATGGAAGAACATTTGGCTGAAACTTATGGAATTACGGTTTATCAGGAGCAGGTGATGTTACTTTCTCAAAAATTGGCCAATTTCACTAAAGGTGAAGCGGATCAGTTGAGAAAAGCCATGGGGAAAAAGATGAAGGATGTACTGGATGAAATGAAACCTAAATTTATCGAAGGTGGAAAAGCCAATGGTCATCCGGTCGATAAATTAGAGAAAATTTGGCACGACTGGGAGGCTTTTGCTTCATATGCGTTCAACAAATCTCACTCGACTTGCTATGCGCTGATTGCATTTCACACAGGTTATCTGAAGGCACATTATCCCGCTGAATTCATGGCTGCCGTATTGAGCAACAACATGAAAAACATAAAGGATATTACTTTCTTTATGGAAGAATGTCGTTCGATTGGAATTCCTGTTTTAGGTCCAGATGTCAATGAGAGTTCTTATTCGTTTTCTGTAAATGATGAAGGTGCGATTCGCTTCGGAATGGGCGCTATCAAAGGTGTAGGAAGCAATGCTGTGGAAACGATTATCAAAGAAAGAAATGAAAATGGGAAGTTTGAATCTATTTTCGAATTCGTCCAAAGAGTAGATTTACAGCAAGTCAACAAAAGAACTTTGGAGAATTTGGCACTTGCAGGTGCATTTGATGCATTTGAAATTCATAGAGCACAATTTTTATACGAAGAAGACGGAACTACCAATTTAGAGAAGTTGATTCGATATGGGTCTGCTTTTCAAATTTCAGAAAACAATGCTCAAGCATCTTTGTTTGGCGATATGACAGAGGAAATCGAAATTGTCAGACCTCATTTACCAAATTGTCAACCTTGGAGTTCCATTCAAAAGTTAAATCGAGAAAAAGAAGTTGTAGGAATTTATATTTCTGCTCATCCATTGGATGAATTCAAGGATGAATTGAAATTCTTTAGATCGATCAATTTAAAACAATTAAAAGAAAATGAAAGACAACTCATCGATAAAGAATTCAATGTCGCAGGTATAATCACAGATGTTCAGCATAGAATATCGAACCGTGACGGTAGAGAGTTTGGGATTATGACTTTGGAGGATTATGTTGATTCTTATGAATTTACATTATTCGGCGAAGATTATTTGAGGTTCAAACATCTTTTGCAAGTCAATATGATGGTGGGAATTCGACTGAAAGTTACTGAAAGGATTTGGAAGGATAAAGAAGGTAGAGTGACTGGAGGTAAGGTTTATGTAAATATTATACGTATGCAATTGTTGAGTGATGTTTTGGATGATATGGCTAAAAAAATAGTCATAAGTTTGGACATTGCTTATTTGACGGATGCTTTGGTAAGTGATTTGGTTCAAATATTGATGAAACATGAAGGAGAAAAGAAACTTTCAGTGATAGTCAAAGATAAATCTACCAAAACAAAATTGGGGATGACATCGCATAAAGCTAAGGTGGATATCAACAAAGAATTGTTGAAAGAGCTAAGAGCGATTAGTCATTTAAAGGTGAATTTGAATTAAATCTGAAAACAAGAAGGTTGAACAATGGATTTCAATTTATTATTAGTTTATTGATAAATCCTATTGACAATACCTGAGTAATATTAAAAAATGACTTATTTTTGAAATGTTTAATAAATAAAAAATACACAGAAAATGGCACTTGAAGTTACGGATGCGTCTTTTGAGGAGGATGTAATAAAATCAGGAAAACCAGCAATGGTTGACTTTTGGGCAACTTGGTGTGGTCCATGTAGAATGGTTGGACCTATAGTTGAAGAGTTGGCTAAAGATTATGAAGGTAAAGCAGTTGTTGCTAAAGTTGATGTAGATAACAATCAACAAATCGCTGCAGATTACGGAATTAGAAACATTCCTACCATACTGTTTTTTAAAGATGGTGAAGTTGTAGATAAAGTGGTTGGAGTTGTCCCTAAAGAGCAATTAGAAGAAAAATTAAAAGCAATTATGTAATCACATAATTCCTGAAAATGTAAAAGCCGTCTCAGCTCAGCCGAGACGGCTTTTTTTATGCATTAAAACACCAAACAATTAAATTATTTCTTATTTTTAATTAAAGGCACTGTACTGCAAGCTTCACCAAACATCAAGCTATCGGCTTCGGGTTGAAGTTTTTCGATGAGCTGAATGTATGCAGCATCTGGCACTGGCTTGTTGCTACAACCAGTAATGATGATTTTTTTATCTTTATAAGGCGTTGTATCTAAATTCGAAATTATATCCTGATACAAAGCCGTTTCCAAATCTTTTAAATTTCCTTTTACAATTCTCTTGGCAACGGGTTGTAAATAAGTTGCAACCAACAGAAATGCCCAAGAAGGTAAAATAGCATCAGTCGTACAATCCATCGCTACATAAGCATCCTTGTATTGCGACCAATCATGATTTTTCAGCTTTTCGCGGAAATCTTTTTCCTTCAATAAAAATTCTTCAAATAAAAAATCCTTTAAATCGAAAAATATACGTTTACCCTCAGGATAAAACTTCTCTAAATCAAATGTTACTAAAGGACTTTTAGCTACTCTGTTTACAATTTCTTCCATCACAAATCTCTATCTTTGTTTTATAATGTAAAGTTACAAACTTAAAGTGAAATATTATATAATTGCAGGAGAAGCTTCAGGGGATCTTCATGGTTCAAACCTGATGAAAGAGTTGAAAAATCAAGACCCAAACGCTGAATTTCGCTTTTGGGGTGGTGATTTGATGCAAAGAGAAGGCGGTGAATTGGTGAAACATTACCGTGATTTAGCCTTTATGGGATTTGTCGAAGTTCTTATGAATCTGAAAACCATACTTGGAAATATTTCATACTGTAAAAAAGATATACAAAATTGGAAACCCGATGCTGTTATTCTTATCGATTATCCAGGATTTAACTTGAGAATTGCTGAATTCGTAAAGAAATTAGGCATTAAAGTCTATTATTATATTTCACCACAAATCTGGGCTTGGAAAACTGGTAGAGTGAAAATTGTTAAAAAGTTTGTCGATCGAATGTTTGTAATTCTTCCATTCGAAAAAGAATTCTATAAAAAATACGATTATGAAGCTGATTTTGTCGGACATCCATTGTTAGATGAATTGATTCAACTCAAAGATTTAAACATCGATGCTTTCAAATCGACCCATCAATTGGATGAAAGAAAAATTATCGCACTTCTCCCTGGAAGTAGAAAGCAAGAAATCAAAGTTAAACTACCCATCATGCTTTCTATAGCCAAAGATTTTCCAGATTATCAATTCGTTGTGGCTGGTGCACCATCACAAGAAGAAAGTTTTTATCGACAAATTGCCGGAAATGATGTCAAAATTGTTTTTGGTGAAACTTATGATTTGATCAGAGCTGCCGAAGCTGCTTTGGTAACTTCTGGAACGGCAACTTTAGAAACTGCTTTGCTCAACACACCAGAAGTCGTTTGCTACAAAGGAAGTTGGATCTCTTATGAAATCGGAAAAAGAGTTGTAAAATACATAGATTATATCGCTTTGGTCAATTTAATAATGAATAGAGAAGTGGTGAAGGAATTGATTCAAAGTGAATTAAATCCTAAAAACTTGAAAATTGAATTGGAAAAGATATTATCCGAACCCAAACGCTCTCAAGTTTTAAAAGATTATGAAGAATTGAGAATCAAGTTGGGTGGATCAGGTGCTTCTAAAAAAACTGCTGGAATGATTATTGATGATTTGAAAGGCGTCTGATCCAAATTTTACCTAAACATTTTTCATGAAATACTTCTTTCAAATCTTTTTAATTTGCTTTTCATTTGTAAGTTTAAAAGCTCAAAACACTGTTTCAATCCGCGGAATTGCAGTCGATAATAACTTCGAATTGCCGATAGAATCAGCAACTGCATTTCTTTCGTTCAAAAAAGATTCGACCATCATCGATTATACACAAACGGATGAAGAAGGAAAATTTGATTTGAATGTTCGAAAAATCGATGAAGCTGTTTTTCTGACTATCACAGATGATTTTACAGGCGATTATGTGCATACATTTGAAAATCTTTTAGACAATCAGGATTTGGGAATTGTCAAATTAGAAGAGACCATCAGTTTAGAAGGTGTACTTATTGTTGGTTCACCACCGATCAGAATTAAAACCGATACTTTAGAATTCAACGCAGGATCTTTTAAAGTTCGTCCAGATGCCAATGTGGAAGCTTTGCTTAAAGAATTACCAGGTGTAGAAATCGATGATGAAGGGAAAATTTCAGTCAACGGAAAAGAAGTCAACCAAATTTTGGTCAATGGAAAACCATTTTTTGATACTGACGGATCGATTGCTTTGGAAAACTTGCCAGCAGAAATTATCAATAAAGTTCAAGTGACCGATACAAAAACCAAAAGAGAAGAGCTTTCGGGTGCAATAGCAAGTTCAAACAATGCAACCATCAATTTGACCATAGACGAAGATAAAAATCGTGGAATCATGCTTAAAGCCATGGCTGGATATGGTTCTGATGATCGGTATGAATCGAGTTTTATGCTGAATCATTTTAAAGGAAATTCACGCTTAAACATTTTAGGTTCGTCGAACAATATCAATTCCGTTGGATTTTCTATGAATGAGATATTTGATAATATGGGAAGTTCGAGATCTCGTTCAAGTGGTGTCAGACTTGGCTCAGGCAGAGGAATTACTCAGTCGTATTTGGGAGGAATTAGTTATTCCAATGATTTTGGGAAAAATATTGAACTCAACACCAATTATTTTTATACACAAACCGATACTAGAAATGATTTTTACAGTCGTCAAGAAAATTTATTGCCCAATAATATTTATACCACAGAAAATCGCTCGAAAACAAGAAACGAAAATTATAATCATAGCTTCAACTCAAGTATAGAATTGAAATTGGATGAAAGCAGTAAAATTTGGTTTGAACCTAAATATACTTATAATCATAGCAAATCATCCGATGTTTTTGATCGATTGACTTTGAATGAGTTGGGTGAATTGACCAATGAAAGCACTGGTGAAGTGTGGTCTGAAGATTTGAATCAAACCTTCGGCAATAGCATTGAATTTTTTAAAGCTTTTGACAATCGAACGGAATTGAGTTTTAGTTTTTCCAACAATAGTGTGAGAAATACTTCCGATGAAACCAATCTTTCGAATACTTATTTCTTTCAAACAGAAGATGAAGATGACATCAGAAATCAATTCAGCCGAAGAAAAGTCAATCGAGATGATTTTAATTTTGATTTGAGTTATGGTATTCAATTGACCGATTCATTGAAATTGGATGTGGGTGCGAAATATGGAATTTCTAAAAATGAAACTTTAAAAAATACTTGGGATTTCGATGAGAATTCGGAGATCTATGGCGACAAAAATGAATTTCTTTCTTCTGAAATTTCATCGGACAATAGAAATGCAAATCCTTATGTATCGCTTAGATTGCAAAAGAGTAAAATCTTTTTTCGATTAAATTTAGGTGTAGATTTCATTCATCAGAAAAACTTTGGAACATATTTGTCCGAAGATTATGGTTTGACTTTACAGAAGGCTTCACCTTCGATTTCCATGAATGCAAATTACAGATTTGGACAGAACTCATCGGTTTTCATGAATTATAGCATGAACGAGCGATTTGCTTCCGCAGAACAATTACTGCCCATAGAAAATCTATCAGATCCATTGAATACTACTATTGGAAATCCAGATTTGAATTCATCGAAAACACATCAATTGTATTTTGGATTGAACAATTATATCATGCAAAGTAGATTGGGTTATGGATTTAATTTAGGTGGAAGTTTAGATGAAAGAAGTATTTCATCTTATAGAATTACCGATGAAAACTTTAAGACTTACACAACTTATATCAATATCAGCGGAAATTATCGACTTTTTGGTGGATTTAATATCAATAAATCCTTTCAAAGTGGACAGAGTAAATTTAGAACAAGTTTATCTATGAGAGTGAATTACAACGATCAACAAGGTTTTATCAATGGCGAAAAATATACTTCTCAATCGTATAATTTAAATCCAAGATTTAATTTTAATTGGGATTTAGGAGAAGTTTTAACGGTCAGTCCTAGTTATAATATTTCATTTCAAACAACTGAATATAAGAATTTTAGAATAGATAAAAGCGAGCATCTCACACATCGTTTTAGCTTATCGACTACCAATTATTGGCCGAAGAATTTTGTTTTTGGAAACGACTTTACTTATACCTACAATTCTAAAATTTCCGATGGATTCAGAAAGGATTTCTTTTTATGGAACATGAGTTTAGGCTATAACTTTTGGGAAGACAAAATGAACCTCAAAGTTAAAGTTTACGATGTTTTGGGTCAAAATACCGGTAGTTCGCGAACCATTTCAGACACCTATATTTCTGATGTCCAAAACGATGTTTTGGAGCGATATATAATGTTTTCTATTGGTTATTCTTTAGATCAATTCGGTGGGAAAAAATCTACGCGCAATCGGTCGGGAAGAAGAGGAGGTAGATATGTGAGTTTTGATTGATTCAATCCTTCTCATACGGTTTTTTCTTTTGTTTTCCGTCCATCCAATTGGTCAGCATAACTTTTTCTTCGGGTGTTGGATGCACACCACCTGCCAAAATATTCAAAAATCTATCCCATAAATTCGTTGGATTAAACTCTTGTTTGTATTGAGAAATCGCTTTTAAATATTGAATTTTAAAATTCTCAGCATCGGCAGATTCCGAATAGTTTTCTCTATTTTCAGCTATGATATTTGAAATTAATTCAATTTCTTCAGGCGAATATTTTTCATAAAACTGATTGATCAACACGAGTTTTTTCTTTGATTTTTCAAACTTTTTAGCATAATCTTTTTGATAAACACAATATCGATCTTTCCAAGTTTGTAGTAAATCACCTTTTAAAATATTTGAACCTAAATTTTCAAAACGAAGTGCATATTCGGACATTCTTTCCTGCTTTTGTTCGAAAATCGAGATTTGTTCAGACATTTTCACATTTTCATCATCAGAAGTTTCAATCAATTCCAAGGAATGAATCATTTGATTGCTATGAACTCTCACGCCATTTAGGTTTTCCATTTCTCTTTTTCTTTCACTTAGGTCTAATTTGTTGATTTGAGTCAAAAAATTTAAACCTTCTTCATATCGCCTGATCAATTGATTGGTAGTTTCACTAATATTCTCAATTGCTCGGTTCAAATCATTCTCGAAGTTCTGTATGGACATCAAAACGTTTAAACGTTCTCTTACATCCTTGTTGTCTATGAAATTTGGGACATTTGTTTTCATTTTAAACCATCTTTAAGTTAATACTCTTAGATAGTTAATAGAAAAAATCATTCCGAAAATCTTTGATCAGCAGAAGTTTATATGACTTTTTTAATTTTTCTTGAAATTAAATTTATCTAAATCAATTAGAAATTCATTTTAATAGTTGTCTCTGATGTATTCCAACAATTTTTGAGTTTCTTGTCGAACTTGCCAATTCTGTTTGGTGTAATGGTTGTTCATAATACTAAAAATCAAAGTTTTTCCAGAATTGGTGATGAGATAACCACTCAAAGAATAATTGTTCGAAAGCGTTCCTGATTTTGCATAAATATAAGGAGTTCGTCCACCGTAATTATTCTTTAAAGTTCCGGTTCTTCCGCCGACTGCAAATAAGTTGAACAATCTTTCTCTTGGAAATTCTTCATAGAGTTTATCCAACACAAATACCATATTTCTGGGCGAAAATAAGTTGTATCTCGAAAGTCCGGAGCCGTCAACCCAAACAGGTTCATCAGGCATACCTTTCAGATATTTACTCTTGACGTATTGAATCGCTCGATCAGTGGACATGGTCGATGAAATTTGTGCGGAAACCATCAAAAGAATTTGTTCTGCCAAGAAATTATCGCTTATTTCCATCATTCTTTTATACACCAAATCCGAAGGTAAACTGAATAAAACATCGGCATTTTTGCTCAGAGGTTCGTCGGTTAAATAAACTTCCTTTCCGATGGCGTCCGATAGGATTTGTCGGATCAATTCATCTTTGACTACAAACGGAACTCTTGTGGTTTGGCCATTTCTCGAACCTATATAGAATTTATTTTCATAAAATTCACGGCTGAACAAACTCTCTTTGTATTCGACCGAATCTGCCAAGGTCATCGGAATTGTTTTGGCTTTTCCTCTTCCTTTGGTAATGGTTGCCATATTGCCATACAAAGGAAATTCACTGAATTGAGGAGAATAATGTTTTTCATAATCTTCCCATGACCAACCCAAACCCATGCGTGGTCCTTCTAATTTTCCCCAATGCAAATAAATATCGCTCGGCTCATCCTTTAGAAAATCCAAAGCTCGAGTAACAGATTTGAATTGTGGATGCAAAAAAGTAGGATCACCCAAACCTTCGATGTGAAGATTTCCATCCTTTCGTTCGTATCTTAAAGCGGGAATTGAATCAGGTAAAACTTTCAGTGCACTATAAAGCGAAAGTATTTTAACATTAGAGGCTGGAGTGAAGTTTTTATCTCCATTGTAACTTTCTAAAACTTCTTTAGTTTCAGGATCATAAAGATAAAATCCAGTGAATTGATTTTTGTAAAAATCTGAGTCAAAATGTTTTAAAATCCAATCTGATTGAGCTTTTCCAAATGCACTAAATAAAATTAATATTAAAATTAAATAGTTTCTCATCATTTGATATTGTCTTTAATAATCATTTTACTTGGAGAAGGAGTTACAATTATTTTGTGTTCATTTAACAATTCAATGGTTTTTTTATGGAGTTTATAATAAACATCCCAATAATCTTCTCTCTTTGTAAACGCTCGAACGGCTAAGTTTATTCTATATTCCTCAAAATCCGAAACTTCAACAGTGATGGATTGGGATTTATCTATTTTTTCTTCATTGCTCAACATTTCTCTCAGCAAATCGATGGTTTTGTTCAAATCTTCATTGTAAGCAATTCCAATTTTAATTTCCAATCGACGCAAGGGATTGACTGAATAATTCATCACAGGGTTGTTCAAAACACTTGCATTGGGCAAGATAACTTCTTGCTGATTACTGGTCGTTATGGTAGTGTATAAAATGCTGATCACCTTTACAGTTCCACTATGTCCCAAAGCTTCTATATAATCACCTACTTTGAAAGGTTTGAAAAGTATGATCAAAATTCCTCCTGCAAAATTCGATAAGCTTCCTTGAAGTGATAGGCCGATTCCTGCAGCTAAACCTGCAATGATGGCTGCAAATGAAGTTGTGTGTACGCCTAAAGTAGAAATGGCCGATAATATGACCAGAAGTTTGAATAAAAAGTCGAAGATAGGAATGATAAATTCGCGTATCGATGGATCAACATTTCTTTTGATCAAGCGATTTCTGATAATTCTCTTGAGTTTCTGCGAAAGCCAAAAACCAATTGTAAAAATAAGTAGTGCTAAACCTACTTTTATACCAAAGGAAATGATGTCTTTGAACAACCATTCGTATTTTTCAAAATCCAT
>Ga0209075_1004383_pt1 | contig 11334 bp, 5 predicted proteins | sample Stecom2011_FD_187523 | JGI IMG/M metagenome (GOLD analysis project Ga0209075, IMG submission 187523) | Agricultural soil microbial communities from Utah to study Nitrogen management - Steer compost 2011 (SPAdes) (version 2) | ecosystem: Environmental > Terrestrial > Soil > Agricultural land...
GCGCTTTAACCACAGCGGGCGTTATGGGTTTGGTGATGTAATCCACTGCGCCCAATTCAAAGCCGCGGGTTTCATCGGTCTCTTCCTTTAATGCGGTGACGAAAATGACCGGAATCCGTTGAGTGCGCGCGTCTGCCTTGAGTTGGACGCACACATCGAAGCCGGTCAACCCCGGCATCATGACGTCGAGCAGAATTAGATCGGGCAGTTCGCGGAGGGCGATGGTCAGAGCTTCTTCGCCATTTTTTGCAAATACCAGCCGATACTGATCCTGAAGCACTAGTTTCAAAACCTTCAGGTTGGCTGGTTCATCGTCGACCAGCAAGATTCTTGTGCGATTTTCCGCTCTGGATGGCATAGCGTTCTAAGCCTCACTCATGGAGGCAAGAGCTGATTCCAAAATCTCTCTCGCCCGGGAAAAATCAAAGTCATTGAAAGCTTCGGCGACTTCGTCCATCTGCCGACCAAAGGCGCCAGTGCTGGCCGAAATCACTTGAAATAGCGCATCTTCCGCCAGCTCATTGGCAACGGCAGCCGTCAAACAATGTTCAAGCAAGACAATTATTTCGTCTCGTTGTAACTCGACGACCGGCGGCGATTCCTGTCCAGGCACGACGGAAGCCGCCATACCGGCCAACTCATCATTGAAGTGTTCCATTAATAGCGAGAGGCTGGATAACTGCTCTCCCCAGGCTTCCGGCTGATGCTGTCGCGCGCTGCGCTCAAGCGCGGCAAAACCGGCGGCAAGCAGGGGCAGGGAAAGGTTTCCGCACAACCCTTTCAAGGTATGCGCTTTTTCATATATCAGCTGAGTCTGGTCGTGTCCGGCATAGTCTTGCAGCTCGTCGATAATTCCATCGTAATGACGGGAGAAGGTCTGCAGCTCCTTGATATACACCGGCAAGTCTCCCCAAAGTTGCAGTCCCTTGGCGATATCAATGTTCTCATCCGACTTCGCCGCAGCAACAAAATCAGTCGGCGTTCGCTGGGTTTTGATGCCCAGAACCCGCGCGATTTCCCGGTTCAACACGGCGACATCCACCGGTTTGGTAACAAAGCCCTGCATACCGGCTTCAGTCGCAGCCCGGCGATCTTCATCAAGAACGCTGGCGGTCAGGGCAATAATCGGCAAAGGCTCAACGCCTTTTTGTTGCTCAAGAGCGCGAATTTTTCTGGCCGCGGTCAAGCCATCCATTTCCGGCATATGAATGTCCATAAGCACCAGGTCATAGGCTTGTTGCTGAACCTGGAGCAATGCCTGAGCGCCATTACTGACCCCGTCTATCGAATGCCCCGCCCGCTCCAGCACTACAGTAAGCAGGTTGACGTTCTGGCTGATGTCGTCGACCACCAATATCTGCAAGGCGGGTAGTTTGTCTTCCTGCACCGGCTCCAGGGTTATAACGGGGTTGCCAAGTTGCAGGGGCAGCGTAAAACTGAAACTGGTGCCTTTGCCCAGTGCGCTTTGTACCTGAATCTCCCCACCCATTAACTCAACCAGCTGTTTACTGATGGTGGTGCCCAGCCCGGTACCGCCAAACCGACGGCTCATGGAAGCATCCGCTTGCCGAAAGGAATCAAAGATGTGCTCCAGTTGGTCGGCGTCCATACCGATACCTGTGTCTTCAATCAAAAATGTCAAATAGCCTGCCCGATCCTGCCGAACCGTTACTGTCACACTGCCGCTTTCGGTGAATTTAACGGCGTTGCCCAGGAGGTTGGTTAATACCTGACGGATACGATCAGGCGCACCGCGGTAGAAATTCTCAAGACCCGGAGCAATGTGCAGCGTCAGATCCAACTCCTTTTTACAGGCTTGCAACCAGAGGGTGGAGACGACGCTATCCATGAGTTCGATCAAGGAGAAGTCGCGCCACTCGAGTTCAAGTTTGCCTTTTTCGAGCTTGGCGCTATCGAGGATATCGTTGAGCAAATGCAGGAGGGATCGCGCCGCGCTATTGATCGTCATCAGGTGTTTGCGCTGCTCCTGATCAAGCTGAGTGTCTATAAGCACATCACTAAAACCAATGATCGCGTTCATCGGCGTGCGGATTTCGTGGCTCATATTGGCCAGAAACGAACTGCGAGCGGCGGCGGCCTGCTCTGCCAGATCCCTAGCCTGAACCAGCTCCTGCTCCATAGACTTACGCGCGGTGATATCCATCATGAAGCCATCCAGCCAGACTATATCGCCCTGTTCATTGCGAATTGCCTGGCCGTTATCCAGAATCCAGCGCATCTCTCCCGCTTTATTAATAATGCGATATTCAACGCTGTAGGCGCTCTGATAATTATCCAGCTGCTCGGTCTGCTCCCTATCGTCGGGGTGATACAGATCCGGCAGATTAAGCGCAGGGTGAGGTAGCAAAAAATCTCTGGCGGAATAACCACTGATGTCCTCAATAGCGCTACTGATGAAGAGCATGCCGAACTCTTTGGTCGCTTCGCAGCGGTAGGCTGCTCCCGGAATATTGCCAATAAGCGAGCGGTATTTGGCCTCGTTTTCCCGTAGCGCATTTTCCATGGCCAGCCGCTGGCTTATGTCGCTGACAAAGGCAACAAACAGGTTCTCGTCCGGCAGTTTGGCGTGGCCTATGGCAAGGCGCACTGGCACCGGCTCACCGCCCTTGCGGATTCCCTCAAGCTCGCGGCTTTTACCAATCATGTGCGCTGCACCGGTTTTCAGATAGCGCCGTAGATATCCGTCATCTTCATTCTGGAATGGCTCCGGCATAAGCAGCGACACTTTCTGCCCCAGCAACTCGGCGCTTTGCCAGCCAAATATCTGCTCGGTCGCTTCGTTTATGCCCTGTATCCGGCCGGTTTCATTGAAGGTGATAATGCCATCAACGGCAGTTTCCAACATGGCTTTCAAACGGGTTTCGTTGCGTCTGGCAGTTCGGCTGATACTGCGATACTTCAGCAACAGATCCACAATCACCACCAGAGCGGTAAGAAGAATGGTGGCAAAGGCCACCTCTACCGCTAACAGCTCGGATTGGCCGGTCTGTGGAGGCAAGAGACCGTCCTGGGGCGCGATAAAGCGCGCCGCCGCCATGCCGGTATAGTGCATTCCCGAAATAGCCAACCCCATGACGGTTCCGCTAAGTAGGTTCAACGCAAAGAAAGGTACGGAGGAGAAGCGGCTGATTCCAAAGCGTACCCATAGGGATAAACCGGCCAGGACTACGGCAACGATAATGGACAACCCGAAAAGAGCGGGATCGTATTTCAGCTCGGCAGCCAGCTGCATCGCGGCCATACCCGAGTAGTGCATGGTGCCGATACCGGCGCCAACAAGTACGCCACCGGCGCTGAGCTGCCATAAGGAAACGGATTTTTTGCTGATCAACTGCAATGCCACCCAGGACGCCGCCACGCTGGGGAGCATGGACAACAGGGTCAGGCCGGTCGCGTAACCAACATGGGTATGAAGGTCAAAAGCCAGCATCCCGATAAAATGCATGGACCAGACACCGCCACCTAAAGCGATACTGCCGACTGCGATGGTGATATTTCGACCCGGGCCGGTGCGGCCTTTGGCCTGGTCGATCAGCTGAAAGGCCATAATCGAGGTGAAAACTGCAATCGCCAGCGACAAAAGCACCAACCAGGGGGAAAAGCTGCCGTGCACCAGCAGGCTGTCTTCGGAATAATGAAACCAGGATAACGGGCCCATGCCTCACAACCTCTTGAGGAAAAACCGGCAGGTAAAAATATCAACCACGTAGCACAGAAGTTATCGGCCAGCCTGCCCACAACTTAAATGTCCAGGTCGGGAAATCTGTGAGGGGAAACAGGAGTGATAAAGTCGGATTACGCCGCTCGTAACCTCACGGCTAATCCGACGCCTCTTGGTTGGGTTGGAATTAGTTGGCATCTTTGGGTATGAATAGCACGTAGGTTGGGGTAAGACGCGAGCTACACGAGCGCCGCACCCCAACACGCCGAACTTCCAACACAAACCCCAACACCAACAAAAACAAAACCAAAATCAATGCACCAAATGCGCAAATGTCGGATTACGCCGCTCGTGACCTCGCGGCTAATCCGACCTACGAATAAATTGAATGATTAACGATTAACAGCTAGCAACTAGCAACTGTCTGTTTCTTCAGCGCTCGATTTTGTAGATTAGATCCACGCTCTGGATTTCGCCGGATTCGGCTTCGACGCGCAGTTTATCGGTAATCTCATAGGTCACCCCCACGCTCGAGACTTGATCGAATAGTCCGACGATATAGCGCACGAACAGCCTTGGGCTGAGGTACTTACCGACCCACAATTCGCTCTGTTTAAAGCCGTCTTCGGAGTTGATGGTGAATTCATCCACGCGTAGCGTTTGGGCGATCTCTTCGGTGATCATCGGGCCGTCGCTCATGCCCAAACCACTGACCGCGCTCAGCAGCACATAGGCATCCGCTGCAGATGCCTCGTTCAAGGGTTTACCGGTGAGCAGAATGGCCATGCTTTCGCTCTCGGACAAGCCATCGCCCGGTCTTATGGTGCTTTTGGGTTGCTGGATAGTGCCGCTCACCTCAAGGCCGACTTCATAATCATTGGTTTTACGCACCGCCAGGATATCGAGCCTCGGATTGTCGTAAGGGCCCTGAAACAGCAATCTGCCGCGCTCGATTTCAAGTTCCTGACCGTAGGCTTTGTACTCGCCATCTTCGATACTGACATAACCGGTAGTGAGCAAAGCGCGCGGCGGCGATTGCAGGATATTGATTTTTCCCGTCAGTTTTCCATCAAGCCCGAAACCGCTAAAGACGACGTCGTTGCCAAGTTCGAGATTGATATTCATAAACAGCGGTTTGCCCGCAACAACCATTTCATCCATGTTGGGATCGTTGATGACGACAACGTCTTTGGACACTTTGGTGGCACCGGCGGGCAGGGTTTTGATAGTAGCGCGGGCGTAGGGAATACGCGCGTCGCCGGTTATACGAATCTCCTGCTCGTTGGCAAGCAGATCCAAAGAAGGCGTCAGGGTCGCATTAAGTTGTGATTGGTTGAGGATAAGAAAGTTTTCCCCGCGCAGCTGAGCGTTTGCCTGCCAGTCGAGGGTGCCCAGCCCTTGCAGATCGCCCGCGACGGACAGTGTGCCATCGCCGGATTTAACCCTTGCGCGCAAATTCATCCGGCCGCTGGATTGCCCTTCAAGGGTCAGCCCCAAGCTGTTCAGCTCAAGTCCCAGCGAGGGTATTTTGGCCGAGCCTTGCAACATGCTCAATTCGCCCGCGATGTCCGGCTTATCGAGTTTGCCGCTGATATTGATATCCGCAGTCAAGCGGCCGCCGACATCATTCACCAGCGGAATCAGTGCTTCAAAAGGCGAAAGATTATTGAAGTTGGCGGTCAGTTTTCCTGCTATGTCTTCACGCGCCATATTGATATTAACGTCGGCGTTCAGGTCACCGTACTCGGCCCAATCCATTAGCGCGCTTGCCTCCAGCTGACTGTCTTTAAGATCAGCTTGCAGCTGCGCGCTGCGCCATACGTACACACTTGGCTCTTCATCAATAACGCGATGCGTCAGCTCGCCATCGCGGGTGTGCAGCTGAAGACTGGCGACCATGCCATCGAAAGCATTGGCGGGATTGGCTTTTTTGGCCCAGTTGAAGGAAAGGTCACCCTCAATCACGCCGCCCAGAGTCACCTCCGGTTTCAGCCAAGCACGCGCAAGACGCAGCGGAATAGCAGCGAGATTAGCCTGTAATTCAGCGCCTTTAGCGCTATCCCACACGCCGTTAATGCACAGCCGCGCGGGCGCCTCATCAATTTCATCGGATAGCGGTTCGCGGTTATTTTCGACCACGACATCGCTGCCTGGGCGCTCAGTGCCGGTAGTGTCGTCGGGGTCATTCTCCAGGACGGCAGATAGACGCCGCCAGTCGCGGAAACTGCGCGTGGTTAGGCATTGTTGACCGACCTCCACGCGCTCGGCGCTGGCGTTGATCCATTCACTGCTCGCCAGCAGCAAGGGCGGAACTTCGTTGATATTGATATTGAGATCGGTAAATCGCCCTTGCCACTGCGCATCGCTGTAGCGACTCTCAAGACCAAAATCCACTTGACCGATATCGGCGTTTTCTACGCTGCCTTGCAGGCTATGCTCTGCCATGCTGCCCGAGCCGCTCAGGGTGATGCGCGGAAAATGCTGGTCATTCAAGGACAGCGCCTGGGCGTCCAGCGACAACTCGTAATGCCCCGCATTTGGCTGCAAGTGAAGATCCAGTTGCTCAAGGGCATAGTCTTGCCAGTGAAGGTTGCGCGCGCGCGCGGTGATATCGATTAAAGGTTCATTCACCGTGCCTTGAATATGACCTTGGCTCGAAAGGCTGCCGGTAAATTGTGGATCTATCTGGGCCAGCAAGGGCACCTCCAGTCGCCATTGCAGATCCAGCTGATCGCTGACACTACCGGCCAGATTGAGCTGGTTAGCGCCCAGGGTCAGACGCAATTGCTCGCTCTGCCAGCGCGCGCCGTCGTAGGCAATATCGCCCTGGCCGCTTACCGCCAACCCGCGCAGCGAACCGGATAAATCCAGATCCCGTACATGCAGCTGCAGACCCGAAGCCTGGGTGTTCTGATCCGCAGCAACCCATCCACCGTCCACGCGCAGGGTGAACTGCATATTGCCCGGCCAGTCGGGCAGGAAGAGCGCCGGGTTTATCTGCTGCGCCTGCAGCGTCAACCCCCACTCAAGCGTGGGTGACCAAGCCACTCGTCCGCTGGTGGCTAATTGCACCGGTGCGCGAATTTGGTCTTCGCTGTTGCGGATAATCTCAAGCCGTTCGATATCCACGGCCTGTAGATTGCCGCGTACATCGGCGTTCACGCTCAGTTCACCGATATCCGCCTGCGCAACCTCACCCGCCAGTTGCGCACGATAGTTGTCGTACCAGCCGGTGACGGTAAGTTCGGCGCTGGTGACCGGAACCGGTTTATCGGCCACAAACCAGCGCTGCAGCAACGCTTGCTCCTGCCATTTGCTGGTGATGCTGGCATCGGGAGCGCTGGTGAGTTTTTCATCGACAATACTAAACCCGGGTCGGAAAATGCCGGTGGACTCCACTATAAAAGGCGCGCTCAGGGCATGAGTGAAACGCTGCTCATTGATGTCGCCACGCAACCGGCCCTCGCCTTCAAAATACAGCGGCAGCGGCGTTTCAATTTCTTCTGCGCTGTCATCGTCGGCGGCGGCTTGCTGAAAATACCACTGCACCGCCAGATCCGACGCATAAGGGAAGCGCAGGCCCATGCGCCCATCCAGGGTTACCCCATAAGTCGGCGTAATCACCGCCAGCTCGGTCACGCGAAAGTTAAAGGTGCCTAAACTGAGCGAACCGCTGACCCGTTGAAGTTCGACCAGCGTGGCCTGGTTTTGTGTGACCTGAATGTTTTGCAGGAGGATATCGCCCAGCTCAACGCGTAGTGGAAGCGCGAAGCTTGGCCATTCAAATGGCTGGGGTTCGGTTGGTTGTTCACCCGGCGGCGGTAAATGCAGAGTAATTTTATCGGCATGGAGTGACTGCACAGAGACGGCGCTGTAGAGCAACGCCAGCGGCTGCCAGCGAAACGAGACATCTTCGGCGCGATAGTGTTGTTGCAGCTGACCATCGCGGGTTTGCTGAAAATCAAAATAGGTCAGATCCAGACCGGTGAGCAAATTGCCGCGCATTTCACCCAGCTCAAGCTGACCTATGGACGCAGGTAAAAATTGTGTCAGCCTGGTCAGCGTCCAGCGACTGCCCTCTTCGGTAGCGACCAGCGCACTGAGCGAGGCAATAATCGCCAGAGCCAGTAAAAACCCGCCCAAAATCAGCCGTCTGATCCAACGCAACATCACAGATCTGGCCCCATGGTCAAATGCAGCGCCCAGCCTTTTTCGTCATCGAGCGCCTTGGCGATATCAATACGTATCGGTCCAATGGGCGAAATCCAGCGCACCCCCATACCGGCACCGCGCTTGAAGTCAAAGTTGTGATCGTTAGAGGCGTTACCTTGATCGTAAAAAGCCGCAATCGCCCAGCGCGGTTTAATCAGGTAGTCATATTCGATACTGGTCACCAGCAAGTTACTACCGCCGATGACATTGCCGTCCACCTCCGGGCCCAGCGAGTTGTAGTCATAACCGCGGACGCTCGCATCACCACCGGCAAAATACAGCACCGAAACCGGGAGCTGCTTGATCTCGCCAACTTCGGTGAAGCCGGCCGATGCGCGTAGCAGCAAACGCCCGCCCGCAAATGGATGAATCAGTTTGGCGCGCCCTTCGAGCTGCACAAAACTGAAATCGGAACCCAGAGCATCCGGCGATCCTGACAAGCGCGTCGTGAGGCTCCAGCCGCGCCGGGGATAGCTGGGATCGCCAACCGCGTGGATGCGCGATAAGCCCACGGATGGAATCAGCAGGTTGGTGCGCTGCTCTTCTTCATCGCCCACGACTGAGTCTTCACGCTGGTAGTTAATGGCATAGGTGTACAGCCAGTCATTGTCGCCCAGGCGGGTATAGCTGGCACCCACCTGGTTGAGCTCACTCAAGCTGACCTCGGTATTCTCTCGCTTATAGCCGTAATACAGCTTGAGAGCCTCTTTCGCTGGCCGGGTCATGGGAATGTTGTAGGCCGTCTCAAAGGTGGTGATAACGTCAGAAACACTTAAGTCGGCACGCAGGGAGTGGCCTCTGGAATTGATGTAACGATCTTCTACACCCAACAAAAACCGTGGACCGGTATCGGTGGCAAAACCGCCACCGATGGAATAGCTGTGACGCTTGCGCGGATCGAGCACAATATCGATGGGAACAGTGCCCTCTACGGCATCCTGTAAATTCGGTGTAATGGTAGCGGAGCTGAAAAAATTACTGCTGTTATAGAGGGTTTTCAATTCCAGCAAGGCATCGGAATCATAATAATCACCCTCGTGAATATTGATATACCGCTCCACAAAGTCGTCGCGCAGAATTTCCTGTTGCAGATTGATTTCGCCAATGCGATAGCGCATGCCGGTGTTGTAAACCAGCTCCACCGTGGCCGCATTGGTCTCGGTATTTACCGCGACGCGCGAATGCTCATACTTTCCATCAAAATAACCCCGAGTCGCCGCCAGTGCCGGAAAGCGGTTTTTCAGGGATTCGTATTTACTGTGATCAAGCCGGTCGCCCACAGCGATACCCGGACGCTCCACTATCGCCTGATAGGCCGCATCTTCATTGCCTTCGCCATTGATGATGATACGAATCTCGGCAATACGCACCGGTTCGCCCGGTGTCAGCGTGATTACCATATTCCAGCATTCGTCAGTGACCGTGAGATCGTGCTCGAACGTCAGATGGTAATAACCCAGCGCCTGGGCAGCAGCGGTAATTTGCCGTTGCGAATCGCGCAGCAGTGAGCGCAACCGCCAACGCGGCGTTTTGCAGGCCTCGTCATAGAGCGGCAAAAAAAGACGAATGTTTTCCCGCAGCCGTTCACTGCCGCCTTTGATCTCGATACCGGGCTTGCTCGCCGCCGTAGCGCCGGATGCGGCGCTAAAAAGCATCACGAATAAACAGCCCATCCACAGGATCGAAAAAAGTTGGTGGACACAACGCGATGTCAAATTCAGGGAAAATTGGGGCAAGATTTATTCCTATACTGCAAAACGCTTTCTCTCTACAACGAGGTTTCTCAACGGTTTTCCGGTATGAAACCGGCTGGTATGAAATCGGCCAATAGGATGCTGATTGCCGATGCAGCCATCTCGTTGCAATACTATAAACACCAAAATCCGACTCTTTGCTGCACAGCCCGACCCTGCAGGTTTGTGCGATTGTAGTTTGTGCGACTGTAAATAGTGGATAAGCACCATGTTCATCCACCTATTCATTCATCTATTCACCTATTCATCCACTATCCGTCCGCCCCGTCACTAGGCTGTGGCGACCGCGCGCATTTGACGAGTTTGATGGCAATACGCCAATTATGCTCGACTTTGAACAGTAATTTTTTGTAAGCGCCGTATCTACCTGTCATACCCGCTATAATCGCGATCCGTTTCTCCGTCAGCAGGAAGCTCCATGCTCAGTTACCGTCACGCCTTTCATGCCGGCAATTTTGCCGATGTGCTCAAACACAGCATTTTGCTGCACACCCTGACCTACATGCTACAAAAAGATAAACCCCTGCGGGTGGTCGATACTCATGCCGGTGCCGGCGGTTATAAGTTGGGAGCCAGCCAAACTATCCGCAACCGTGAGTATGACAACGGCATTGGGAAATTGTGGCAACGGCAAGATCTGCCACCTTTGCTGACTCAGTATGTTGAGACCATTAAATCCTTCAATCCACCCACGCTGCTGACAAATTACCCCGGCTCACCGCTGCTGATACAACAGGCGCTGCGCGATCAGGATCGGTTGTTTCTGCACGAATTGCATAGCACCGATTGCCGATTGCTAAAAGAATCCATCGGCCGGGATCGTCGGGTAAAGATTATTGAGGAAGACGGCTTGGCCGGTATGCAGGCGCTCTTGCCGCCGCCGGAACGCCGTGGTCTGGTGTTAATTGACCCGTCTTATGAAATCAAAAGTGACTACCACCAGGTGATTAAACAACTGCAGCAGGCGCACACTCGCTTTCAGACCGGCACTTATTTGATCTGGTATCCGGTGGTCTTGCGTCAGCGTATTGATGAGATGGAGCGCATGTTGAAAAAAAGCGGCATCCGCAATATCCAGTTGTTTGAATGTGGAGTGGCAGCGGATGATCCCGAATATGGCATGAGCGCCAGCGGCATGATTGTTATCAATCCGCCCTGGACCCTGTGGGCCGAAATGCAAACTACCCTGCCCTACCTGGCCGAGCATTTGGCCGAGCCGGGCGCGGGCCATTTCCGCCAGGTGCAAGTGGTTCCCGAATAACCTGAAGCGAGCACCAGAGCCTATGAAACTTGCGACTAAAGCTGCACTCTTGTCTGGACTGGTTTGCCCCGGGAGCGGACTTTTTCTGCTCAAAAAATATTGGCTGGGGCTGGCGTTTATGATTCCGGCGCTGGGTGCCTTGACCTACATTATGAGCTTTGCCGTGCAGGTGGCGACAAGCCTCGCCGAGCGAATTCAGAGCGGTCAGCTGCCGCTCAATTCCGCAACGCTAAGCGCAGAAATAAACACCGCCTTAACCGGCGAAGGGACGGCGCTTTATAGTCTTGCAAAAATAGTGTTCATGATCTGCTGGTTATTGAGCATTGCCGTCTCTTACTGGCTCGCGCGCCGATTCGACAGCAACAACCATCAATAATCTGCGCTGTCCATCAACCTACATTTTTTATCAACAACCTGTTTTTCCA
>Ga0209075_1004385_pt1 | contig 11332 bp, 13 predicted proteins | sample Stecom2011_FD_187523 | JGI IMG/M metagenome (GOLD analysis project Ga0209075, IMG submission 187523) | Agricultural soil microbial communities from Utah to study Nitrogen management - Steer compost 2011 (SPAdes) (version 2) | ecosystem: Environmental > Terrestrial > Soil > Agricultural land...
TGGTAATGCAATCATGGAAGGTGAAATTCGAGGTACAGTCGAAGACTACATCAAGAGTAAGAAATACCAAGAGCTTGAGGCTGCAAGCACGCTTACAGACGCACAGCAGCCATCAGTGACCATAGTGGAGAGTTTATTGACAGTTAACCCATGTAAGGATTTACAGGATTAAGCAATTGAGTCACAACTGGTTAAAATTAATTCTTAACCAGCTGAACAATTACAGACTCAGTATCTCCAGTAGTAAAGGGTATTGCAGAAGCGTCTTGATAGTTACTGCTATCAGGGCTTTATTAAGTTGGCAGGAAGGTACGTAATGGAAGTGTTTGAGACGTATTGGTGGAGGCTTGGGTATTCAGGCATGATAAAATGAATATTCTTTTTATCGGTAAACGCTTTAACACTAATCGTAATACCTTCCTACGTCTACTGAGCTATCGACAAAAACCTGTGCGACCGTCGTTTTAGGGTTTACAACAAAGAACCCGTTTAGCAACAGCTCCAGCTCTCCACGGAGCATAATTTCGCACAGATACACATGGGCACAAAGTTTGGCAATACTGCCCTCAAAACCGGCAACAACCAAAACAGGAGCTTTAACTTGTTGGAAAAAAGAAAACAATGGATTTGGCTGGGCGCAATTTTCTTGGTATTTGTGCTTGCACTATGTCTGCGATGGAGCTACGTGAGTACGGCTGATGTTATCAATCCTGTCCGCGGCGATGCAGCCCAATACTTCAAGTACGCCTGGAACCTGGCAAATCACAGCGTGTTCTCAGGCGCAGAAATCAACGAAATATCCATCCCGGCCCCCGACAGTTATAGAGACCCAGGCTATCCGGCTTTTTTGGCTATCTTGCTAAAAAGCACCTCCAACCTGGATAGTTGGTATCAGGCCACATTGATGACCCAGGTAATTTTGGGTTCACTGGTGATTGTATTCACCATATTACTGGCCAGTTATTGGCTACCGAAAACCTGGGCACTGGTTGCCGGCCTGCTTGCGGCCACTTGGCCACACAGCGTAATTTTTTCTGGCTACTTGCTGACAGAAACTCTTGTATCGTTCCTGTCCGTGCTCGGTCTATGGCTATTGGCACGCGCCGGCAAAACACAGCAAAAAATATTACTGATCCCCGCAGGGCTATCCATAGGTGCAGCAGGCCTGACCAATGCAATCCTTTTGCCATTTGGTATTGGCCTTGCACTTGCAGGCATTATCTTCATGCGCAAAGACGCAAAATTCTGGCTGATTTTTATGCTTAGCGCCTGCCTTCTACCCAGTCTATGGATGGTTAGAAACGCGCAACTTCCTGCGGACGGCACATCACACAACAGCACCTATCGAGCCTACCAAAACCTGGTCCAAGGCTCATGGCCAACCTACCATAAAGCCTATAAAGCCATGTTTTCAGGCGATGCAATAGCCAAAAACATCATGACAGCAATCCATGCCGAAATTGACCTGCTCGCAGCAGAGCCACAAAAAGGCATTGACGTAATCAAAAACAGGCTGGCTGCGGAACCCTGGCACTACTTTTCTTGGTACGCATTTGAAAAACCATTTTTACTATGGGGCTGGGAAATAGGCATAGGCCAAGGCGACCTCTATGTCTACCCAACGGTCAACTCACCGCTGACCACCAATACAGCCTGGCGTGCACACACATCACTCATGCGAGGGTTTTACCCAATAGCTTTTGCTCTTGCCCTTTTACTATATATCCTGGTTGCTTTTAGATTGGACCGGAAGCTTATAAGCAACGAGCCACATGCCAGACGTGCCCTATTTGCAACCATGGTCATGCTTGCCTACATAACCTGTATTTATACCCTGTTCCAGGCAGAACCACGCTACTCAATCCCGTTCCGAAACCTGGGCCTGCTCCTGACAACAACCTGTATTTTCTATATATTTAGCCTGATACAATCACAGAGAAAGTCAACCGATGAGCCAACCGTATCTTAGTATTGTTATCCCTGTACTAAATGAAGCCGACAACTTAAAACAGCTGTTCGATCGCTTGTTTACAATTCTGGGTCAAACAGGGAAAAGCTTCGAAATTGTAGTTGTTGATGATGGCAGCACCGACCAAACCTTGCAGGTAGCACTAGCAATTCAAAAAGAGCGGGGCAAAATTACAGTCATTGAATTGTCACGCAACTTTGGCAAAGAGGCAGCGCTGACCGCGGGTTTGCAGCACTCCGCTGGTGCTGGAGTCATCACAATAGATGCGGACTTACAAGACCCGCCCGAGCTTATCCTCGAAATGATTGCCAAATGGGAAGCTGGCAGCGAAGTTGTAACGGCCGTCCGCTCAGACAGGGACAGCGACACCTTTCGCAAGCGTCAAACGGCAAAAGCCTTTTACTGGCTCATGGAACGCATTTCAAACATTCGGGTACAGCCAAATGCCGGCGATTACCGACTGTTTGACCGAAAAGCAGTAAACGCACTGTTATCTCTACCTGAGCGCTCCCGTTTTAACAAAGGCTTGTTCGCCTGGATCGGTTTCAAAACAGCAGTCGTTTATCACGCTCGCGAAGCAAGAAATGCCGGTAGCAGTCAGTTCAACTTTAACAAGCTGTTTGCTCTGGCTGTTGATGGAATTACCTCGTTCAGCATTGCGCCACTGCGGATCTTCAGCTGGCTAGGTTTACTGACCGCCCTATTTGCATTCGCCTACGGTGCCTATATATTTTTACGCACCCTGCTTTACGGGGCAGATCTTCCAGGCTATGCCTCCATTTTTGTAGTCATCATGTTTTTTGGCGGCCTAAACCTGATAGGTATAGGTCTATTGGGCGAATATATAGGCCGGATTTTTATTGAAACCAAGCAACGCCCGCTTTATTTAATCAGCCATGTGTATGCAGGAAGGGAGCCATCTACTGAATACGCAACACCGGAGCACACACGAAAACTAACAACCAATGCAAGGCAAATGAATAAGTGAAAACAAACGTTACGTTTGCACAGCTTTTCCGATTCGGAATGGTTGGCGGCCTGGCAACTGCCATACATGCGCTGACGTATCTATTGCTATCAGCTTACACTACACTAGGGTTAACCAGCATCAACCTTATAAGTTTCACTATTGCCTTCAGTGTGTCATGGCTAGGCCATTACCGCTGGACATTTGTTGCACCCCGCACCCACAAACTAACAGCACTTCTACGTTTTTTTACTATCGCCATTCTAGGTCTGTCAAACAACATAGCACTCACTCTATTATTCGTTGAATATTTTATGTGGCCAAAGTGTATAGGTGTTTTACCAATTATTTTTATCACACCTGCTTTAACGTTTGTGGCCAGCAAATATTGGGCATTTCGTTGACCATATTCAGGTGCAAAAAATTTCTATAGCCGTTACAGGAGTTAACTGTGACTAAAAAAAACATCCTCTTTATCGGCAAACGCTTTAACACTAATCGCGATGCTTTATTAGAAAAGTTTGGAAGAAACTATCAATTTCCATTACAAGAAAGCGAGTCCTTCGGAAAATATAGTCAATTTTTTGGTGCATAAATGATTGCAGTCCTTACTTAAATTTCACCTAAAAGCCCTAATAATATTATGAAACGCGTTATTACCTACGGAACATTCGATTTGCTGCATTATGGGCACATCAACTTGCTGCGCCGTGCAAAACGGTTGGGTGACTATTTGATCGTAGCTTTATCAACAGATGAGTTTAACCAGCAATCAAAGAACAAAGCTTGTTACTTTAACTATGAAAAACGCCGTGCCTTGCTAGAAGCCATACGCTATGTGGACTTGGTTATACCGGAAAACAACTGGGAGCAAAAAGTAGATGACATTAAACTTTACCATGCAGATACCTTTGTTATAGGTGACGACTGGCAAGGAGAGTTTGATAGCTTAAAAGAGCACTGTGACGTGGTGTACTTACCGCGAACCCCTGAAGTGTCGACCACTCAGATAAAGAATGATATTAAGGGCTAGCGTAAAGCATCATGAAGATAAATAAGCGTAACCCTAAACACTGGTTTTACTTGTGCACTTCAGGAGTGATGGCCTTGTTGAGTGTGGTTTTACGCCCCTTTTTCGCGCGCTCATCTAATCCTGTACTTGGCTTTTACGGGCACCAATTTAACGGAAACCTGGCAGCTATTTATCATCAAGCAATCAAAAATAATAAGAACTGCTGCTACTTCTTACTAGACCCTATTTTAGCAAAAAAATTAAAAAGAGAAGGGGTTAATACCATTGCGCTTACTCACTGGAAAGCAGTGCTCAAACTAGCACAAACTCAAAGTATGCTTACGGACCACGGCCTGCATACGTTAATTCTACTGAAAAAAATGACGAGCATTCGCTTTTTTGATGTATGGCATGGCGTACCGTTTAAAGGTTTTGATCAGAACGACTTTAAACTTCAACGTCAATATACTGAAACCTGGGTGACTTCTGACTACTTAAAACAGCTTTATGTTACACAGTTCAACTTTAACGAAAATAAAGTAAAAGCCATAGGCTATGCCCGAACCGACAAGCTGGTTAACAACAATAACCCAGAATACATACACGAGCTAAAAGAGTATTACCGATTACCATCAGATAAAACAATTTGGTTATTTGCACCGACTTGGAAGCAAGACAGCAATAAGCAAAGTGTTTTTCCCTGTGGGTGAAACACCGAAAAGCTCCTTAGGTGCTAGCATTCAATCACAAGAAGAAATTTTTAAAGCCGCTCGAAGTAAAAACATAGAAAACCATATTAAGTTTGTAGGCGTGATTACCGACAAAACAGAGCTTGCCTGCGCTTACGAAAGTGCAGACATTCACGTATTCCCTGTGCGTCACATTCCCGATGACCCCGAAGGCTTTGGCATGGTTGCCATTGAAGCCGCAGTGCATGGTTTGGCTACCGTGGCTTTTGCGACTGGCGGAATTACCGATGCAGTTAAAGATGGCGTGTCTGGTTATCTCGTTGCAAGTGGAAACTATGCTGAACTTAGTCAGCAAGTAAATACGTTATTAGAAAGCCCTCTAAATTCAATTAACATTCAGCGCTTTGCGAAAAGATTTGCTTGGAATATTTTTGGTCAAAAGGTGTTCAGTTCAACTCAAATCTCAGTACAGGACCCCAAAAGACAAGCACATGCAGCATTAGACTTAACATCACGTGCGCTAAAAGCAAAAAAATTGACATACTAATGGGATTAAATAGCGCCTCTAACAAAGAACCTCTAAGAATTTTAGAAATCGGATGTGGTTCGGGTGGTATTGCCCACTACTTTGCCACACATCCAACACTATCATGCAACGTAACTGCCATAGATGTTCACGACAACAGACAAATCTGCGAGGGCTATGATTTTTACACTGTTGTAGGAACCGAACTACCTTTTGCAAATAATAGCTTTGATTTAGTGATTACCAACCATGTTATTGAGCATGTGGGTGAATATGCTCAACAACTACAACATGTTAAAGAAATAGCTAGGGTTTTAACAATAACTGGTCAGTGCTACTTAGCCGTATCCAATCGCTGGATGCTAATCGAGCCTCACTATTCACTAAAGTTTTTAAGTTGGTGGCCTAAACGTTGGCGAAGCAAATATTTGAAGCCTTGGAATAAAGGAGACTTTTACGATTGTGAGCCATTTAGCTTAGGGGCTCTTGAAAAGCTTTTAGATGAAACGCAGTTCAACTACACTAATCTAAGCGTTGAAGCTACACGAGTGACATTTGATCTAGAGAAACCTGATAGCGCAATTACAAAACTTATAACTAAAACGCCTACCAAAATTTTATCCTTGTTTAAACCAATTATTCCTACATTAATTTATAAGCTTAAAACTACTAACAATGAATAATAAAGAAATAGGTGTTTGGCTCCCCACCATTCGTAAGCGTCCGACGGCTGAGCCAGTAAACAGGTCGTTTTTAATGAAAGTGGAAATGAATTAGGTTCTTTCATATATGTAAAAATCAGCAAAAGAACCTAGTTCGCTGTCTCTGTTGTACGGGTATTTATTAGGAATAAAACCAATTAGCGCCCAATCCTCTTGATGCTCCTGTACCCATGCCGAAAACTCTCTATGCTTAACGTGTGGGGCGGTAAATCTATCAGGGCTTATGCTGGTGTTAGACGAGTAAATAATTACATACTTCGTTGCCGCATCGAAAAGCATGTTCATGTAGGAAGTGAATACAGCGTCTTCAACTAAATGATAAATTACATCAAGAGAGAGTGTTAAATCGGCGGTTTCGCCAGCGTAGTTCGAGACGAGCTTAAAGTTTTTATTTGGCTCACCAATAAAGCTTTCTTTACAGATTTTTATTGCAGTTTCACTGACATCGAACCCTAAATATTTTGGGTAGTTTGCCAACTTTAGTTGGTTGCCATCACCGCAGCCAAACTCGATAACATGAGTAATGTTATGTTCTAAAACAAAACTGTTAATAATGTTGGCTTTAAAATCAGCCAGCTTGCTGTACGAACCAGCACCGGAGTTTTTTCCAGATTGATAGCGGCTTTCCCAATAGTTACTGGAGCCTTTAAAGCTCTTGGTCACTGAGCTTACTTTTAAATATAAAAAGCTGGCCAAGTTATAAAGGTATCTATTTTTTGTTACTATTTTTTTTAACATCCGCTTACTTCCTGTTTATATAACTTAAGCAACCAAACCCAATCACCACCATCCCCCACTCCGAAGCGGCCAGTGCCAGCGCCATGCCTTTGGCATCAAGTGCTGGCACTAGCACCGCAGCACATAACGCTAACATTCCCATTCCTGATGCTTCAAACGCTGCGCGCAGCCAAGGCTTTTCCATGGTCATTAAAATGCCGCCTACCGTAAAGCGTAATGACATTCCCGGTATTGCCAGACAAAGCCAAGTGAGGGTTTCTGCCAGCCCATGGTATTGTTCGCCAAATAGCCATTCAAATATGGGTGCGGTTAGCCAAAACAAGCCCGCTAAAACTAGGCCATATAAAAAAACAGAGGCAAAAATCCAGTTGATTAAATATTTTCCGCGCGTGGGGTTGTGCGTGGTATCCCGAAATAGCCTTGGCATGGCTGAAAGTAGCAGCGCGATAACTGGTAAAGTGGCCGCACCAATAACGCGCGATGCAGCGGCATACAAACCACTCACGCCTAAGGGCAAGAGTTTTACGGCTAACATTTTATCCAGTTCGCTTGGCCCTGCTGCCGTAAGTGCCAAGGTGGCGTAGCCTACGCTATTTTTAAGTTCGGTTTTGCGTGCAATGCGCCATTGGTTAAAGGCAGGCCAAGCGTTAGGAATATGCCATTTCATAAAAATAAGTGAAGCAACCGCCACCAGCATATACAACCAAGAAAAGGCAATTAAGGGGTGTTCTAGTGCAAGTAGCATAATCAATGCTGCGGCTAAGGTGCGCAGTGCCAGTGGTAAAGTTATGAGTAATTGCGATTGCGCTGTTTTTTCTAAGGCAAGTTGTTCGGTAGCAGGAAGTACAAACAGCGGCAGTAATAACGTTTCTGTCACCCCAATACACAGCAGCACACTTAATGGTAAAGCTGTGTTATGCAGCCATAACAGGCTTAAAAGTAAAAACAACACAAACAGCAACAAACCACTTATTAACGTGGTAGGCACAGCGTAAGAAAGCACTTGTTCGCGGTGCGTAGGGTTTTTAGATACCTCTGCCAACAGCACTAAATGCGTGCCAAAGGTTGAAAACGTGCCAAGCAGCACCGCCAAGGCCGCTACCGCCGCAAAAGCACCAAACTGCTCTGGCCCCAGCATGCGTGCTACTAGCAGCAATGTACCCGCCTGTACGGCTAGGCGTAGTGCAAAAACAGCGCTGGTTTTAAGAGTTGATTTAGCGATGGGGCCCATGATCTAGCTACTTATCGTCTTTATACATCAACGCCGTAATCTGCTCTGAGATCAACCCCATCAAAAATATCATCACGCTGCCGGTGTAGAGTAAGGCGCTCATATTGGTGAAGCGGCCGGCATCGACAAAGGTGTAGCCGTACCAGAGTGTGGCCATGCCAAATAATAACGCTGCGATGGGGGCGAATAATTTGAGTGGTGAGTAAAGGGTGCCAATTTTGAAGATGATTAGCAGAAAACGCATACCGTCTTTAACGAGTTTAATGTGGCTTTTTCCAATACGTTGCGCAGCATGAATAGGTTCATACGCCACTGAGTAACCCGCTCGAAAAAACGCCATGGTGCTGGTGGTCGGGTAGGAAAAACCATTGGGTAGTAAATATAAAAACTCACGAAATTTACTAGCTCGCACTGCACGAAAACCTGAGGTTAAGTCTTCTATTTTATGGCCGCTCATATAGGTTGCTAGGCCATTGTAAAACTTATTAGCAATGCTACGCCCAATGCTTGCTTGAGAGCCTTTTTGTCGCGCGCCAACGACCATGTCGTGACCTTCTTCTAAGCGTGCGAGTAGGCGCGGAATGTCTGCTGGATCATGCTGGCCATCGGCATCCATAAAGACAATGATTTCGCCGGTAGCCGCACGAGCGCCATTTTTGATCGCTGCGCCGTTGCCTTTGGAGTACGGATGCGACACCACTCGCGCCCCTGCCGCTGTGGCGACTTCTAAAGTGTTGTCTGTGCTGCCGTCGTTGACGACAATCACTTCAGCGTCAGGCAGCAGCGCAATAATGCCAGCGACTGTAGCGCCAATCGCAGCGGATTCGTTTTTGGCGGGGAGTACGATACTAATGGTCATGGTGTTAAATCCTGCTGTGTCTGCGTGATAGCGTCATTCAATGCGCTATGCAGATTTTTAATGTCTTTTTCATAGGATGCACGAGAGCGCTTCAGTTTTCGATCTTTCTGCTGTTTAAAAACCATCTCAGCTTGCTCTAACAGCTTAAGAGCCTCTATTGGGTAGCCAGCAGTGGCGACTTCAGCCACCATGGCCAGTGCTGCATCGGTTTCGTTGTAGCGTGCAATGGCTTGACTATATTCTTTCAGCATGGGATCAGGTTGTTGCAAGTACAAGTAAAGCTGTCCACGCAGATAATGCTGCAAACGTATAAATAGTGGGAACTGGTTATACACAGGGCTTTCTCCCATGCTGTTTAACAGCTTTAGGGAGAAATAAGCGTAATCTGAATTTTCCCCTGCAATGACTTGTTCGACAATGGTACGTACGCCTTTAACTGTTTGCGCATCAAACTCTTGTTGCTTAAGGCGCTCGCCCGCGAGAATGAAATCTTGCTCTGTTGCTACCCCAACAAAAACTTTTTGCAACAGTAAGCGGGCTGTTAATAGCGAACTGTTTTCTAGGCGCTGGCTTTGCTCTTCCAAGTAAGAATTGGCTTTTTCATATTGATTTTGATTCATGTAGAAAGCCGCCATGCTATTGATGGCGCGCGGTGAGTTGGTAGCAGATTGGACCCAGTATAATTCTAGCTTGTCATTGTCACTCCAGAGATTAGCGCGCAGCCAAGTCATAGAAGCCAAAATAGCTAAAATCACCACAGCAATCAGAGGTAATAACTTGAAGCGTGGAGTGAAAACGACGCAATACCAAGCTAGGGGAAGAAACAAAAACAGTGCTGCCAAATAATTGCGGTGCTCAAAATAAAGCTCCAGTCCTACTACAGTAGATTCCATCAGGTGAGCAGCAAAAAAGAACAGAATAGCCAGAGTGATGACAGGCGCTGTTCGGCGTATGCAAAAAGCAAAGACTAATAAAGCTGTTAAAAAGCCAATTGCGAGAATTGTGCTGAATGGCTGCAATAACCCTTTGGAAATCACATAACCATCCTGATACAGCCCATTGCCTTCAATGCGTGGCACAAACAAGTGCAAGAGGTACTCGCAAACAATTCGCGCTTCAGTAAGTAAGCGTTCAATCATATTGAAGTTGCGATTGGGCCAAGGGTTGTCAGAAAAATTGATATAGCGAGCCAGTATCACAGCAATGGCAATCGAGGGTAGCCATAAAAATACAGCTCGCCATTGCCAAGCCGGTTTACCTTGTTTGGGTAGACAAAATTCGATGACTAAAATCAGTAAAGGTAGCAGTGCACCATTTTCCTTGCTGAAGGTGGCGAGCACTGTACCTGCACCCACTGCAAAGGTCATCCAGAAATAGGCACGCTTGGGTGTTTGTGCTAACTGTAGGCGCGCATGCAGATACAATACGATACCTGCAAGTGAGAATAGCGTGGCCAGTTGCGCCATTCGCTGTACCACATAGAGCGTGGTAGACACCATATAAGGGTGGAGCATCCATAGAGCGCAAGTGAGTACGGCAATCCATTGTGCTTGTTGTTCAGATAAAGTTTTAAAATTACGGGCTAGTAGTAAAGTCGACCAGCATAGAAGCAGGCCACAAAGAATATGAATGTATAGGTTGGTTTGCTTGAACCATGGCGCCTGGCTTGGCCAAGTATTGTCATTTAACAAAAAACTGGCTAAGGCTAATGGACGGCCACTTGGGCCAGACCAGCCACTGAAAACAAAGGCATGAAATGTTTCCCAGTTTGTAACACCGCCAAGAGCGCCCATTGCATCAAGATTTGGGAAATCATCAAAAAGAAAACCACCTTGTATGCCTGGCCAATAAATAGCAGAAGCAGCGCAAATAATTGTAATTAAAAGTGTTGCGGGGGTTCTGAGCAATAGCATTTATTACATCCATAAAAAAGCGATGCCTGTTTATGGGCATCGCTTTTAATTGTTAGCTTTAGTAATACTAACTTAGCGGCAGCTAGATGGTAAGTACTTAGCGTCTACCGTACCTGCTTTACACTTCCAATCTACAGCGCCAGCACTAGTGGTTGCACTTAGCTCTAAGGTTGTTCCGCGAATACCTTCAGAGATACCTGTTGATTGCATGGTGGCAGTGATTAAACCGCCACTAACTTCAACTTTCTCAACGTATTTACCTGTAATTTGAGCTGCAGCAGCTAAGCCAGCTGATGCGTTGTTAGTCGGAAACTGGCCGTTACTTGTGTAAAATTCGCTTACAGCTGTACGCGCACCACTAGCCAAACTTAGCGCTTCAGACATTTGTGAGCGAGCTGTGTAATCTTGATAAGCAGGCAACGCTACTGACGCCAAAATACCGATGATCGCAACAACGATCATCAATTCAATTAAGGTAAAACCTTTTTGCATTTGTAATTTCATAATGTATTTCTCCACTCTCGAGAGTATTGTTTTTAGTTTTGGCCTATAGACCGCCCCTAGTCTTAGGGACTCGACTAAAGTCTGCCAAGCTTGTTTAAAAGCTGCAAGTGTTATTACAGGGCTTTATAAAGGAAGCCAAGCAGTTGTCGCAAAATGTGGCGTATTGTGTATTTTTGTTTATCGAAAAATGACAATTTTGGTC